>Ga0209737_10000360_pt1 | contig 39822 bp, 33 predicted proteins | sample TergutCu122P3_FD_187284 | JGI IMG/M metagenome (GOLD analysis project Ga0209737, IMG submission 187284) | Cubitermes ugandensis P3 segment gut microbial communities from Kakamega Forest, Kenya - Cu122 P3 (SPAdes) (version 2) | ecosystem: Host-associated > Arthropoda: Insects > Digestive system...
GTAGCTTTTTGCCATTATGCCGCGTCTTCCTCCTTGACTTACGCCAGTAAGCCTGCGTCGTCATCCTTGCCTAATGACAAAAAGCTTAGCAAAACCAGTGTAAAATTTAACCGTTAAGGAGTATACAAATAAACCCGTCTCAATATCGTCTAATTTTCTGCACAGTTCAGAATTATAGAATTTTTCAAACGCCTCTTCAATCAACGCCTCATAACCGAAAGTATGAGTTGTTTCAAAATGCTCTGTATACAATTCAATGCCGTCAACTTAAGATTTTTCTTGTTTCTTCCGCCGCCTTCGGCGGCGGAAGAAACAACGTAGAAGAGAGCCTCCGGCGGTCAAGAGGCGAAGCCCCTTGAAACCCCATATATGCTCTAAGTTGACGGCATTGGTATACAAATCCCAAAGTTTAGTATTCCTCACTGCCTAGATGCTTTTTGAGAACTGCCTTGAAAATATTTTAAAGCAATCATTTCTGGCATCCAGACAATAAAAGGTATTGATTTATTTTGATTTGTATTAATCCGCACAGTATTACTCTGCCAAAACGCAAGTGTTTTGTTGCGGAGTAATATTAAACTGCATACTAAACGTAACTATTCAGTTGTTTTAATGTTTTTCTTTGTTTTGAACAAAAAGCAGGAAGGTTTCGGGGACGGGAGTCCCCGAGAAGCGGGGCTACCGCCCCGCAACCCCGTATTTTCGGTGTTGATTGCAGTTGATAAAAAATATTTTTTGTGCATTATGCAATATACAATATACTGAATAGTTACTACTAAACACACTTTCCCCTGAAAGTTACAAGCTCAGCTTCTGTGAACTTCCCTTTAGGAATGACATAAAAATTCGTCTCTGCCTCGTATGCTATAAAAAACGTCTCTTTTTCAATAACTGTCAGATTTTTGAAATAGAGATAAGTCGGTTCGACAGCTTCTTCCTCTTCATACTCATCTCCGTTCGCTATTGCTTCTTCCTTTTCCTGCTGTTTCTGTTCCTCAGAAACAACAGTGCTTATAACAATGCGGTCATCAAACATTGACATTCTATAGACTACCCCGACTGTATAAGCAAGAACATTCATAATTTCACGCTTTATCCGTTTCGGCGTATACCAAAAAACCGCCGCAAGTCCATAAAAAGCAAACATAGCAAGATAAGGATATTTGTTTTCATTATCTTTCATCGCAATAGGAATAAAACCGATTCCAACGGCTATACATAGCCAAAACCTGATTATGTCGAACATTCTTCTGTTCTTGTTGCCGTCTTTTTTCAATATATCATATGCTTCGCTGTACATCGGAAGACTGACGGTGTATTCTTTTTCTAATATAGGCATTAATTATCTCCTGAACGAATTTAAATATCCAAATTTCTGACATACTTCGCATTTTTCTCAATAAACTCACGTCTCGGGGCAACATTGTCACCCATCAGTATTGAAAAAGTCTCGTCAGCCATCATTGCGTCTTCCATACTTATCTTAACTATTGTTCTTCTCTCAGGGTCCATTGTCGTCTCCCAAAGCTGTTCAGGGTTCATCTCACCGAGACCTTTATAACGCTGTATCTCGATATTTTTTCCGCCGTCCTCAGAAAGCTGCGCTATAAAACGGTCACGCTCTTCGTCGTTAAACGCATAGAAAAGCTTCTTGCCCTTGCTGACCCTATAAAGCGGAGGCTGGGCTATATATATATTCCCGTTTGAAATAAGCGGACGCATAAACCTGAAAAAGAACGTAAGCAAAAGCGTCCTGATGTGTGCGCCGTCAACGTCGGCATCGCTCATTATTATTACTTTTCCGTATCTAAGTTTTTCTATATCAAAATCCTCGCCGATACCGGTACCTAGTGCCGCAACAATCGGCGCAAGTTTTTCGTTGCCGTAAATCTTGTCTATCCGTGCTCTTTCAACGTTAAGCATCTTACCCCAAAGCGATAAAATAGCCTGATAACGCCTGTCCCTGCCCTGTTTTGCAGAACCGCCCGCAGAGTCGCCCTCTACGATATATACTTCGGTATACCTGTTATCGCGTTCCGCGCAGTCCGCAAGCTTTTCAGGCAAAGGAGACCTTCCGAATGCCGCTTTGTTACGCTCGTTTTCACGGGCCTTTCTAGCCGCCTCACGGGCCTTTAATGCGTATATAGACTTCTCTATTATAAGCTTTGCCGAATCAGGATTTTCCTCAAGATAATTCATGAGACGCTCCGACACCATTTTCTCAATAAACGGTCTTACCTCAGGATTTCCGAGACGTCCTTTAGTCTGACCCTGAAATTCACACTCGGTAATTTTAACGGATATTATAGCCGTTATACCCTCTCTAACGTCGTCGCCCGTAAGTTTTTCGTTTTCTTTAAGAAAATTAAAACGCTTTGCATACTCGTTAATTACCTTTGTCAGGGCATTTTTGAAGCCTGTTTCATGCGTGCCGCCATCAATTGTGTGTATTGTATTGGCAAACGAAAGTATTACCTCGTTATAGCTGTCATTATACTGGAAAGCTATTTCTGCGAACGAATCATCCTTGACTTCAGAAATATAAACAACTTTGTCGGTAAGATTTTCAAGACCTTTTTTCTTATGAAGATATTCAACGAATTCACGGATACCGCCGTCATATTTGAGCGTTTCATGTCTCAAATCGTCGGGGTCACGCTCGTCTGTTATTTTTATACAAATTCCCGCATTAAGAAAAGCCTGTTCACGTAAGCGTCTGAGAAGAGTTTCATAAATATATTCTACATCGCTGAAAATTTGACCGTCAGCTTTAAAACGGACCGTAGTACCGGTTTCTTTTGTTTTACCGATTACACCGAGAGGTTCATTATAACTTCCTCTTTCAAAACGCTGAAAATGGATGTTTTTACCGTCTTTAACAGTCAGCTCCAGCCACTCAGACAATGCGTTAACAACCGACGCACCGACTCCGTGCAGTCCTCCGGAAACCTTATATCCTCCTCCTCCGAATTTTCCGCCGGCATGGAGAACGGTATAAACGACAGTAGCGGCAGATATCCCCTCTTTAGGATGAATTCCCGTAGGTATTCCACGCCCGTTGTCGCTGACTTCAATAACATTTTCAGGAAGAATTCTGACTGAAATTTCGTTACAGTAACCTGCAAGCGCCTCATCAATCGAGTTATCAACAATCTCGTACACAAGATGATGAAGCCCGTCTATACCTGTCGAGCCGATATACATTCCCGGACGTTTTCTTACAGCTTCAAGTCCTTCTAATACCTGAATATCATTTTCATCGTAGTTTTGTTGCTGCTGGTTCATTAATCAATTTCCTCCATAAGCCTTTTTCTTAAAGTTGAAGCGGCAAGTTGTGAAATATAAACAACTTCATTGCCTTCTTTCATCGCAATTATAAATGTTTTCGGCATCTCGTCACCTGTATATATACATCTTTTTTCTTTTCCGCAACGGTCTAAAAACAGTTTTGTCGGTTTGTCTACAGTAGTATTTTCTATATCAAAAATTCCTATTATATCGCTTATTCTAACAGAATATTCATTGCCTAAATGAAGATAAATCATAATATTTTACAGTCCCTAAATCAGCCGCCCGCCGTCTATTTTCATTGTTTTTCCTGATATTTCGGACATAAGCGAACTCGCGTTACAAGCCGTTATAAAGACCTGCATATCTTTTATTATTTCAAATACCATCAACTGACGGTTTTCGTCTAACTCTCCCATCACGTCGTCAAGCAGAATAATCGGAGATTCACGGCACTGCTTCTTAAAAATCTCAGCCTGAGCAAGTTTCATAACAAGAGCTATGCTCTTAATCTGCCCTTGAGACGCAAACTCTCTCGCACTGTAACCGTCTATTTTTATGGATATATCGTCCCTTCCAACGCCTGTTCCCGTATATCCCAGACGCAAGTCGCCGTCGAGGTTGTCATTCAATTTTTTTAAGTATTTCTCAACAGAAAGACTGAAAGGACTTTTAAAATCTTCTTCTGAAAAAACGTTTGAACGGTAATTTATCTGTAATTTTTCATTACCCGAAGTAATTCTCTTATACAGTTCCGCACAAATTCCGCCGAATTCGGCAACATATTTATGACGCATCATTGAGACGTAAGTACCCGTGCGAGAAAGCTGACCGTCCCATACAGCTATTTCAGAGCGGTCTGATATACCTGATATAATATTTTTCAATACTGCATTCCGCTGATTTAATGCATTGCAGCACTTAGTAACATGCCCCGCCGAAACAGGATTGAACTGTGAAGCCGCCATATCCACAAAATTACGCCTTTTTTCAGGAGAACCTTTTACAAGTTCCGTATCGTCAGGAGTGAAAATTATGCATTTAAATATATCAAAAAGAAAAGCTGTTCCACGGATATTAACACCGTTTACCGTGATTTTACGTGATTTTCTGTCAAGCTCATAAACTATTTTCTGTTCTCTGACTGAATCTTTGAAACAAAGCTCCGTCTTCATTTTATGTTCCCCATGCCTTATGAAATCACGTTCTTTTGAACCCCTAAAACTCCTGCATCCTGACATAATCCAAATTGCTTCGAGAATATTTGTTTTTCCCTGAGCATTTTTCCCTGAAATTATGTTGTATTTATCATCGGGCGACAGGCTTATTTCAGCTATGTTTTTGAAATTCTCCGCATTTAACGATGTAATAATCAATTAACCCTGACCTCGCAGTCAAACAGTGTTACCGTATCGCCGCTGCGTATTTTCTTGCCTCTCATCGTACAGATTTCACCGTTTACTTTAACTTCGCTGTTTTTTACAAATTCTTTAGCCATACCGCCGGTTTCGGCAACACCCGAGAATTTAAGAAGCGAATCAAGCTTAATAAACTCGGTTGTTATATCTATATCTATATGTTCCACAGTATCACCTCAGTTGCACTGGCATAATCAAATACGTAAAATCGTTACCCTCCAGCGGAATTATTTTAATTGCCCTCATCGCACCGTTTAACTGTATTTTGACCTTATCTCCCTCTGCAGCTTTTAAAGCGTCGAGCATAAACTTGCTGTTAACACCGATAGTAACCGCATCGCCTGATATATCGGCGCCAAATGAATCCTTTACCTTTCCGAGTGCCGTCTTACATTCGACATTAACCGCACCGCTCTTGAAATTACATACTGCTGGAGCACGGTTTTTATCATTGACAATAAGCGAGCAGCGTTCCATAGAACTCAGCAAATCCCGAACATTTAATATAATCTCAGTTTTATATTCGCCGTTAAGACTCATGCGGTAATTGTGAAACTCTCCTTCAAGAAGCCGTGAAATTACTTTGTATCCGTTTATGTCAAAAATGATATGCTTCTTATTCGTAAACAGCGTACATGCCTTGTCTGATTCATCTTTGATAATACTGACTATTTCGTTAAGTGTTTTTTTGGGGACAACAAATTTAAGATTTTCTTTGCACCCAATATTTTCGGTTTTTATAGCAAGCCTAAGTCCGTCAATAGCAACAACATTGAGTACGCCATCCTCGAATTCAAAAAGTTCTCCTGTCAGAATAGGCTTATTTTCATTGGTTGAGGTCGCAAATGAAGTCTTGCTAATCATTGTTTTAAGAATAGACTGCCTTATTTCAACGGTGCATTCTTTGTCAAACTCAGGCATATCAGGATATTCTTCAGCCGAAATAACAGAAAGGCTGCAATCGGTGTTGTCGGATGAAATACTCATTTGACTGTCATTTATTTCAATGAATACAACATCTCCCGGCATCTTACGTACAAACTCATTAAAAAGTTTTGCGTCAACGACAAATTCACCGCTGTCTTCCGAATTTACTGTTACAGTCGTAGTTATGCCTATTTCAAGGTCATAACCGGTAAGTTCGAGTATATTTTCCGTAAGCTTTATTTTAATTCCTTCAAGAGCGGTGATAGTTGTCTTTTGAGCAACTGCTTTTGAGACATTGCTTACAGCATCGCAGAGAGAAGTTTTATCACAAGAGAATTTCATATATTTTCCTTCCTTTAAGGCAGAGATTTAATGATATTTATTTTTTTTATTTAACAAAAACAGTTTAACAGGAAAAAGAAAAATGAGTTTCAGTGCTGCTGTCAGATAATAATATAAGTTAAAGATATATAGTAGTAGTAGTAGTGGGTGTTGAAAAGTTAGAATCATTCTTTATTGGCTTTATTTCCGTAAAACAAATTTAACATATGCAGGGTTGATAAAATGTTGAGAAGTTGAAGCTTTTCCAACGGCTTTTTTTATTGTTAATTTTGTTGAAAAAAGAAATGTTGAAAAGGAAAAAATGTTGAAAAAACTGTGCAAAAGCTAGCGGTTGTTGAAAAATGTGTTGGAACTGTTAATAAAACAAGTGAAATGAGCTTGTTTTAAGCAAAAAAGTTTTTAAACACAACTTTCAACACTCTGTTGATAGTTGTGTTGAATACATAAAACGTGTCCGAGAAGCATCCTGCATGGCGGTATAGAATTGCCGAAACAGTTCTAAAAAATCCTGTTAAGCCGCACCTTTATCCTTGATATTTTTTATAATATCATTGACAAGATTACTCAGACTTGAATCCTTCGCAAGTTTCTCGCCTATATCATTAATGGCATAAACAACAGTAGAATGGTCTCGTCCGCCAAATTCCGTACCTATAGAAGCGAGAGGCATCTGGGTAATCTCTCTTACGATATACATCGCTGTCTTACGTGCGGTAGAAATCTGAGAAGAACGTTTATTAGAGCGTATATCATCAGGTGATACACTGTAAACACTGCCTACTTCCGTTATAATTTTTTCTACGGTGATAGGTGCGGGCTGGTCGTCTGTCAAAATTTCTCTGATAACAGACTGGGCCATTGAAATCGACGGCGAACTGTTAGCCAGTGCTTTAAGAGCTTTTAGTTTTTTAACTGCTCCTTCAAGCTGACGGATGTTGGTTTTAAGTTTATTTGCAATAAATTCGGCAACTTCATCAGGAATATTAATATTAAGCAATTCTGCTTTTCTGCGGATAATGGCTATACGCGTTTCAAAATCCGGTTCAGAAATATCCGCAATAAGTCCGCCTTCAAAACGGGTGCGGAGACGCTCTTCAAGAGTTGAAAGCTCTCTCGGAGGACGGTCTGATGTGATAACAATTTGTTTGTTATCTTCATGAAGTTTATAGAATGTGTGGAAGAATTCCTCCTGAGTACGGTCTTTATTCGCAATAAATTGCACGTCGTCAATGAGAAGCAAGTCAACGCTTCGGTATTTTTCATGAAATTCAGGCATTTTTTTGTTATTTATAGACTGAATAAGTTCGTTTCCGAACGTTTCGCTTGTTATGTATATAACATTGAAGTTAGGATTGTTTTTCTTAACTTCATTCGCTATAGCGGTGATCAGATGAGTTTTTCCGAGTCCAGAAGGGCCGTAAATGAAAAGAGGATTATATTCGGTTCCTGTATTTTTAGCAACGGCTTTACTGGCGGCAAGAGCAAATTCATTTGAACGGCCTTCGATGAAGGTGTCAAAAGTGTAGTCATAGTCGGCAAATTTAAAACTTTTTTCAAGTTCGGCCTTTCTTTCGTCAAGTTCGTCAAAGGTAGGCAAATCCGGCTGGGTTGTTGTTTCCATTATGCTGATAACGATTTCAGGCTCAAAACCCAGCAATTTCTTAAATTCTTCCAGCAAAATTGAAAGATACTGCTGAGTGATAATATTTTTCTGAAAATCGGAGTGTACTTTGAAAACGGCGGTTTTACCGTCAAAACTTATAGGTGTCATAGAGCCGACCCACATATCAAGCGGAACTTTTCCTATTGACCCTGTGATAAGGCACTGATTCTTAACTTCTTCAAAAACATCTTTAAAGGAAAGCATTTTTTATATCCTCCAATGTGATAACCTTATGCTGTTATCAAATAATATTACTCCGCAATGTAAAGTTATGCCGTCAGCAAATAAATCGCTCGGTGACTTTCGCCGCTAAAAATGCCCTGCGACTCACCCTTTGGTTGAATTTAACCGTTAAGGAGTATAGTATCCTGAATCCGTGAAGTTTAAAGTTCTTGACGAAGAATAAGGCGGGCGGAGTTGCGAGGCGGAGCCTCGCTTCTCGGGGACGAAGTCCCCGAACCCCTATTATTTTCTTTTTCACCCTCCAGGTGTAAAAATCAAGAGCAAAAAACAACTCAAAAGCACCGTATTTAAGCCGTTTTTCTGCCATTTTATAAAACGAACTATACGGATTAAGGAGTATTATATTTATTCACTATTAATTATAACATAAAATGAAAAAAAAAGCAAGACATTTGTTTTTGTTGAAAGATGAAAATATAAAGTCTAAATAATTAAATAATTAACATATTATACAGAAAATTAAAAAAATAAAAAAAAATCAAAAAAATATAAAAAAAAGCTTGACATATTTTGAGATTTAGGTTATAATGAATTGTATAGGACTTGTACCCGACTTAGCCGATTAACAGTTAATATTAGCAATAAACAATTAAGGCGTGTATTGAATCGTCAGACCGTTGCGATAGTGACATTTAGTTGTTCATTGTTATTATTCGTGTTAATTAGATAAATGGGTCTATATAAGAATTTTCGAGAGGAGGAGTTTAAATTATGAAAAGAACATATCAGCCGAAAAAGCTTCACAGAAAAAAGGAGCACGGCTTCATGAAGAGAATGTCTGACAGAAATGGCAGAAAGGTTTTGGCTCGCAGGAGAGCAAAGGGTAGAGCTAGATTAACCCACTAATTCTACGGGACCACAAAACGGTGATTTTGTGGTCTTTTCTATATTCAGCAAGGAGTTAGTATTTAAGAAATAAGGTTTTATTTAAGCCGTATTATAAATGGTTAACCTGTATTTTTTATTTACTAAGTGATAAATTATTATGCTATACACGACAACAATAAATAATAATAAAGATTATCTCAGCATTTACAAAAAAGCGGAATATACGGCTGGGAAATACGTAGTTATTTATGTAAGAAAGAATAATCTTCCTTTTAACCGTTTAGGAATTACCGCAGGAAAAAAAGTTGGCGGCGCTGTTGAAAGAAACAGAGCGAAGAGGCTCATCAGGCAGGTTTACCGCACTCACGAAATAGAGCTGCCTGTAGGAATTGATATTGTAATCGTTGCCCGTAATGCTTTGACAGAAATAAAATGCCAGATTCTTGACGGGTACATGGTGAAAAAAGGTATTCCCGAAATAAAAAGAATAGCCGAAAGGTTTAAAAAGTGAAATATATCCTTTTATTGCCAATAAGATTTTACCGCAAGTTTATTTCACCGCTATTTGGAGGGAGATGCAAATATTCGCCGACTTGCAGCAAATATGCCGAAGAATCAGTAATGAGATTCGGATTTTTTAAGGGCGGCGCCATGGCTTTTTGGAGGATATTGCGGTGCAATCCGTGGTCTCTCGGAGGCATTGACCCTGTTCCTGAGAAGAAAAAACAAAAGAAAAAGAGGCGATAGTTTGAGTGCTTTAATCGGTAAACCGCTTGGATTAATAATGAGTTTTGTGTACGGTTTGGTACAAAATTACGGTGTTGCAATTATTATATTTACATTACTGACGAAGATAATACTGCTGCCGGTAACTTACAAGCAGCAGAAAAATGCCGCCAGAATGGCGAGTCTTAATCCTCAGCTTTCACAGCTCAGAAAAAGTTATGCCAACAATAAAGCGAGATTTCAGGAAGAGCAGATGAAACTTTATCAGAAGGAAGGCGTTAACCCTATGGGTTCGTGCCTGCCGGCGTTAATTCAGATGATATTGCTTTTCGGTATTTTTGACGTTATTAATAAACCGATGACGCATATTATGCGTTTTAAGGATACTGTTATCGGAAATGCGACGGAAATTGCGGCGGGTATTGATAAGGTGACTGTTAAAGCGTTTAATAGCGGCGGAAGACCCGAGCTGAATATATTGAACAAATTTAAAGAACACGGTGACGCTTTTGCGTCAATGGGTACGGAATTTACCGACAAAATGTCGAATTTTGCAAGCAATTTTAAATTTCTTGGCTTAGATATGGGAAGAATACCTCAGTTTAAATTCGGATGGGATTCATGGGGAACATTTGTTATTTTCATGATACCTATTTTTGCAGGTATAGTGCAGTTGATAAGTTCGATATATACCCAGTCTTATCAGAAGAAAACAAATCCAGACGCCCCTGCGATGGCGGGTATGGGGGTTATGGTTTACCTCGCTCCTCTGCTTTCCGTTTGGTTTGCTTACAAATTTCCTGCAGGTTTGGGCTTCTACTGGATTTTCTCAACACTTTTCTCGCTTATGATTACTGTCCTTATAAACCGTCACTTTACGCAGGAACGCGTTGACGCAATCATTGAAAAAGACAGGGAAAAAGCTAAGAAAAATGAGGCTATGGGCAAAGGTAAAGGTTTTATGCAGCGTATGATGGAACAGCAGCAGGCTATGCAGCAGAATGATGAAGCTCTCAATGAAAAAGGAGAGAAAATGTCAAAATCGGAGTTGAATTCACATAACCGTAAGTTGCTTAGCGAGGCGAGAAAAAAACTGGCTGAGAAGTACGGCGATGAATATGATGATGAATAAGGAGGTTTTAAAATGACGGAAATTTTTACAGCAAAATCTGTTGATGAAGCTAAGGACTTAGCGTCGCAAAAATTTGGTGTCGCAAAAGAAAAGATTGTTTTTGAGGTAATAGAGGAGGCAAAAAAGGGTATTTTCGGAATAGGAAAGACTGATGCGAAAGTTAAGGCTACTTATGTTTCGGAAACTCCTGTTGCAAAAACTTCTGAAACTTCCGCACCCGAAGTTAAGCCGACTGCAAAAGCTTTCGAGAAGGCTGTTTCACCCACAGTTAAGCCGATTGTGTCTAAAGCTGTATCTAAAACAGAAACAGTTAAAGAAGGAAACGATTATTCCGAAGCTGATTTTGATGCGGATATGGTTCCTGTTGAAGAAGAAGAATATACAGAAAAGACAAAGATTGCTCTTGCATACATTAAGAGCGTCATAAAAGCAATGGGAATTGAAGCTACTTACAGTGTTACACAGAATGAAAAGGGTGCGATGATTGCTATTGACGGCGACAGCAACAGCATAATTATAGGCAGAAGAGGCGAAACTCTGGACGCTATTCAGTACCTTGCTTCGATAATCATTAATAAGTGCGACAGAGCGTATTACAGAATTACTGTTGATTGTTTTAATTATCGCATGAAGCGTAAGGAAACTCTCGTGAGGCTTGCACAGAAGATTTCTAAAACTGTTGTTAAAACAGGACGTCCGCATCCGCTTGAGCAGATGAATCCTTATGAGAGACGCATTATTCATGCTACCGTTTCTGAAATCGAAGGCGTTACATCGCGTTCGGTTGGAGAGGAACCTTTCAGAAAGGTTATTATAACTTCCACAAATCCCCGCAGAAACGTCAGACCGAGCGGTTTCGGCGACAAGAGCCGCAATGATAATAAACCTGCCAGGCAGAACCGTGAAAAGAGAGATTTCGGTGACAGAAACAACAGGAATGACAGAAACGACAGAAATTCACGCCCGAGAAAGCCGATTGAGCCGAAAGCCTTAGACCTTTCAACAAGCTTTGAAAAGGATTATAAACGTCCTAAATTCGAGGACAATTTTGACGGAGACCTTTACGGCAAGCTGAAGTTTTAGTAAAATGTATTGGGGGAAAGCTTTTTGAAGTTTTCCCCCAAAATGTATGAAAGACTGGAGAAATAATATGGGAACTGTTGCGGCTGTTTCTACGCCCGAAGCGGCGGGCGGAATTGCTGTTATAAGAATTTCGGGTAGCGCTGCTTTTGACATAGCTGAAAAGATTTTTAAGTCGGTGGGCGGGCAAAAGGTTGCTGAAATGAAAGGATATACCTGTGCTTACGGCGGAATCTATGACGGCAAGGAAAAGCTTGACGAGTGTATTTTGACGGTTTTCCGCAGCCCGCACAGTTATACAGGCGAGGATGTTGCAGAAATTTCGTGTCACGGCGGTATATATGTGACAAAAAGCATTCTGCGGTTAATATTGCGGAACGGAGCAGAGATTGCTCCGCCTGGCGAGTTCACTAAACGTGCTTTCTTAAACGGAAAGATTGACTTAACGCAAGCCGAGTCTGTTATGGATGTGATTTCGGCTAAAAGCCAGCAGGAATTAAAAATGGCGAGCAATCTTAAAGAGGGACTGATGTTTAAAAAAACTCAGTCGGTTAAAGCTCAGCTTTTGATGGTTTTAGGCGATTTGGCGGCATGGGCGGATTATCCGGAAGAAGACATAGAGGCTGTGGAGCCGAATATTTTACTTGAAACACTGATACGTATAGAGACGGAGTTAAGCAGAATAATTGAGGGTTATGATTACGGGCGGATTTTGCGTGACGGCGTCAATACGGTTATTATCGGAAAGCCTAATGTCGGGAAATCAACTCTTTTCAACTGCCTGAACGGATGCGAGAGGAGTATAGTGACGGATATTGCGGGAACGACGCGGGATATTGTAGAAGAAACCGTTAAGCTTGGGGATATTGTTTTGAGGCTGTCCGATACGGCGGGAGTTCGGCAGACAGACGATATAATTGAAGAAATAGGCGTTTCGATGGCTTTGAAACGTGCTGACGAGGCAAGCCTTGTTATTGCGGTTTTTGACGGAAGCTGTCCGCTTGAGGCGGACGATTTGACTTTGCTTGAGCGTTTGCAGGGGTATCGGTGTTTGGCTGTTATAAATAAATCTGACGAGATGCAGAGGATTAACGGCAGTTTTATTTGTGAAAAAATCCCTCATACCGTATATATTTCGGCTAAGGACGGCACGGGAATAGAAGAAATACGTGACGCCGTCAGCGAGCTGCTCGGCGGAAAAAATTTTGACAGTGAAAACTCGTCGTCAGTTAATGAACGCCAGAAGTGCTGTATTGACAAAGCTATAAGAGCTGTCCGAGAGGCTTGCGAGGCTGTTCAAAGCGGCGTACTGCTTGACGCTGTTACCGTGATTTTGGAGGAAGCTGTTCAGAGTTTGCTTGAATTGACGGGTGAAAAAATTACAGAAGCCGTCGTGGATGAGGTTTTTTCAAGATTCTGCGTAGGGAAATAACAGCAAAACATCTAATGGTAACTATTCAGTTGTTTCGGGGAGGGGTTCGGGGACGGAGTCCCCGAAAAGCGGGGCTTCGCCCCGCAACCCCCTTTTCGTTTCCGATTGCGGTTACAAATAATGTTCCACGTGAAACAATAAACCCGTTAATGGGAGGAAATATAAAAATGTCTTATAAAATGGAAGATTTCGACGTGGCGGTTGTAGGTTCGGGTCATGCCGGAGTTGAAGCGGCGCTTGCTTCAGCAAGACTGGGGTGCAGGACGGTTATGTTTACGATTTCGCTTGACCAAATCGCTAATTTGCCGTGTAATCCGTCGATAGGCGGCACTGCAAAAGGGCATTTAGTGCGTGAGATTGACGCTCTCGGCGGCGAAATGGGAAAAGCGGCGGACAGATGTTTTATTCAGAGCCGTATGCTTAACAAAGGAAAAGGTCCTGCCGTTCACAGTTTGAGGGCACAGATAGACAGGGCGATGTATCACGGTTACATGAAAAAGGTCTGTGAAAATCAGGAGAACCTTTACCTGAAACAGGCGGAGATTGCGGAAATACTTACTGAAAACAGGAAAGTAAAAGGCGTCATAACGGCTCTCGGGGCGGAATATGGCGTGAAAGCGGTGATTATTGCCACGGGTACATATCTCAAAGGAAAAATCCATATCGGCGAGGTTTCATATGAGAGCGGCCCCGACTCCGCATTACCGAGCACCTATTTGACGAAAAGTCTTGCGAATCTTGGTATAACTCTGCGTCGTTTCAAGACGGGAACGCCATGCCGTGTTCACCGCAGAAGCGTTGATTTTTCGGCTGTTGAGCGGCAGGACGGTGACGACGATATTGTCCCGTTTTCATTTGAAACGGAGCGGGAAGGGCTTGAAAATCAGGTTTCCTGTTACATGACTTATACAAACGGCAGAACACATGAGATTATAAAGCAAAATCTTCATCGCTCCCCTCTTTATTCAGGGAAAATTGACGGCGTCGGTCCGAGATACTGCCCGTCGATTGAGGATAAAGTCGTGCGGTTTTCGGAGAAACCGAGGCATCAGCTTTTTATTGAACCTGTCGGGCTTGAAACAGACGAATTTTATTTGCAGGGTATGTCGTCGTCTTTACCTGAAGATGTGCAGCTTCAGTTTCTGCGGTCGATAGTCGGGCTTAAACGTGCGGAAATCATGCGTCCTGCGTATGCGATTGAGTATGATTGCTGTGACCCGACAGAGCTGTATCCGACGCTTGAATTTATGCAGGCTAAGGGGCTTTACGGGGCGGGGCAGTTCAACGGCAGCTCCGGTTATGAGGAGGCGGCGGCACAGGGGCTTGTTGCGGGGATTAACGCAGCTCACGGCGTTTTAGGCAAAGAACCGCTTGTACTTGACAGGGCGAGTTCTTATATAGGTACGCTTATTGACGATCTTGTTACTAAGGGCTGTTCAGACCCGTACCGCATGATGACGTCACGGAGCGAGTACCGTTTGATTTTGCGTCAGGACAACGCAGACCAGAGATTAACGCCGATTGGGTATAAGTTAGGACTGATTTCCCAAGAGCGTTTTGAGCGTTTGAATGAGAAAATCCGCTTGACAGAAGCGGAAATAAAGCGGGTTTCGGCATTGAATATAGCACCGAGCGATGAATTGAATACATTTTTGGAAAATATAGGCACATCTCCGCTCAGTACAGGCTGTAAGCTCGCCGACCTTATCCGCCGTCCGAGTTTGGGCTATTTCATGCTTGCGGAATTTGATACAAACCGTCCTGTTTTACCGTTTGAGGTTCAGGAACAGATTGAGCTGCAGATTAAGTATGAGGGTTACATTTCTAAACAGCTTTTGCAGATTGAGCAGATGCGTAAACTTGAAACAAAACGGTTGCCTGAAAATGCGGATTACAGTCAAGTGCGAGGGCTGAGACTTGAGGCCGCGGAGAAGCTTAACAAGATTAAACCGCTTTCAATCGGACAGGCGTCGAGGATTTCAGGAGTATCGCCTGCGGATGTTTCGCTTTTGGCGGTATGGCTTGAAATGAGGGGTGAAAGTCATGTTTGATTTCGGATACGCTAAGGGGCTTTTTGAAAAATATGGGTTTGAACTGACGGCTGAGCAGTTTGAAAAACTCAAAACCTATGCGGAGTTTCTTGTGGAATATAATAAGAATGTCAATCTTACGGCGATTACAGAGGGCAGCGAAATTCTGAAAAAACATTTCCTCGACAGCGTTTTAATGTTGAAATATGCCGAAATTCCTAAGAATGCGATGCTTATAGACGTCGGAACGGGTGCGGGTTTTCCCTCGGTTCCTATTAAAATTTTTCGTCCCGATATTCATATTACACTATTGGACAGCTTAAATAAGAGGATTGCATTTTTGCAGTTGCTTTGCGGAAAACTTGGAATAGAAGCGGAATTTATCCACAGTCGTGCGGAAGATTGCGGAAAACGTTCTGACTGCCGGGAAAAGTATGATATTTCATGCGCGAGGGCTGTTGCGAATATGTCGGTTCTGTCGGAATTATGCGTGCCGTTTTTAAAAGAAGGCGGACGTTTTATTGCAATGAAAGGACAGTCTGAGGACGTTTCCGAGGCGGACAATGCGTTGAATTTGCTTGGCGGAAGGCTTGAAAGCGTTGTTGATTATGATGTAGAGGGCGATTTACGCAGGCTTGTGACCGTAAAGAAAATATCGCAGACTTCGGCAAAATATCCGCGTAATAGCAGTCAAATTAAAAAGAATCCTTTGTAAAAAAGACGGAATAAGTCGAAAAATACGCTGATTTACCGAAAATCAGCGTATTTTTTGTGTAGAAAATATTTCCCGGATATGGTACAATAATAATACAGAATAAAATAAGAAGTAACTATTCAGTATATCGCATAATGCACAAAAATATTTTTTATCAACTGCAATCAACACCGAAAATACGGGGTTGCGGGGCGGCAGCCCCGCTTCTCGGGGACTCTGTCCCCGAACCCCCTTCCTGATTTTTTTGTGCAAAACAACGAAAAACATTAAAACAACTGAATAGTTACAAAAAGAAAAGGGGTATCAAAATGGCAGGTTTACTTAGTTTTACAAGAGACAGGAGTGTTAACAGGGTTATTGAAATAGACACGAATTTGATTGTACCGAATCCGCACCAGCCGAGGACGGAATTTTTTGACAGTGATATTCGGGCGTTGGCGGAATCTATTGCCCAAAACGGGATTTTACAGCCTATTTCATTGAGGAAAAACGGCGGGGTTTACGAGTTGATTGCGGGCGAACGTCGGTTAAGGGCAGCGAAAATGTGCGGACTTAGCGTTGTGCCGTGTATTGTACATGAGATTAGCGAACGGGGGTCGGCAATACTGGCGTTGGTGGAAAACATTCAGCGTCAGGATTTATCTTTTTTTGACGAGGCGGCGGCGATTGAAAAGCTGATTTTGTATTACGGAATGACGCAGGAGGATGCGGCGTCCAAGCTCGGGAAAGCACAAAGTACGATTGCGAATAAGCTCAGGCTGCTGAGGTTGACGGCCGACGAACGGGAACTTATTGTGAGATTCAATTTAACGGAACGTCATGCACGTTCGCTTTTGAAGCTTGGGAGCAGTGAAGAGCGGCTTTCCGTGCTTGAAAAGGTTGTGAAGAACAATTTGAACGTTGAGCGTACGGAAATGCTTGTTGAGGAGCATATCGGGCAAAACCGGGAGAAGAAAAGCTATAAGGTCAGGTCAAGGGTTTTCAGAAATGTGAAATCGTTTGTCAACACGATTAATAAGGCTGTTGAGACGATGAAAGCTAGCGGCATTCCTGCCGATTCAAAGAAAATTCAGAATGAGGAATACATAGAGTATAGAGTTAGAATTCCGCTGGCAAGCGGAAAATAACAGAAAAAGTAACCATTCAGCTGTTTTGGTGTTTTTCGTTGTTTTGTACAAAAAATCGGGGGAGGGGTTCGGGGCTACCGCCCCGCAACCCCCATATTTTCGTTACCGATTGCGATTGCTAAGAACTGTTTTTGTGTATCTTGCTGTATGCTGTATAGTTACCGGAAAAAAGGTTGCCGTTTTATTAAGCGGCAACCTTTTTATTTAACTGTTGATAAAATGACGCATGAGCGAACAGCCCTCAGCTATATATTTTCCTGTTTCAGCGGCAGTCTTCTCGTTAAACTCCCCTACCCCGCTTTGTTCCGCAGTGCTGTCATAAATCAAATACGGCACAGGGTCGTTAGTATGCGTTTTTAACACAAGCGGCGTCGCATGGTCGGCAGTCACAAGCACCTTGAAATCGCCTGAATTTTTCAGATATTCAACGACAGGAGCGAGAACAAGCCTGTCAATCAATTCCAGCGAACGAACCTTTTTGGAAACTTCGCCGCGGTGTCCGCACTCGTCAGGGGCTTCGACATGAATATAAACAAGTTCCTGCCCCTTTTTGAACTCCTCAATAGCCGCATTGGCCTTGCCCTCGAAATTCGTATCTATATAGCCCGTCGCACCGTCAACTTCGACAACATTCATGCCCGAAAACTTTGCGATGCCTTTTAACAAATCTACGGCTGAAATCATTGAACCGCTTATGCCGAACTTATCACTGAAATTCTCGAGTTTAGCCTTTGTCCCCTCGCCCCACAGCCAAATACTGTTCGCGGGAGCAAGACCTTTTGCGATACGTTCTTTGTTGACAGGGTGGTCTTTGAGCAAGGCATACGACTTCTTCATAAGCTCAAAAAGCTTGTCAGGCTGCGGCAGATAGTCTGCAATCGCCTTGCCTGTTATATCATGTGGAGGCGTAAGACGTACGTCAAGCGAACCGTTATTCCAAATCAGACAGTGGCGGTAACTCACGCCCGCATAAAATTTAAATTCGCCGTCATTGAGGTGCTCGGCGAGGTATTCAATGAGAATTTTAGCATCATGCGTATGAATATCTCCTGCGCAGTAGTCCAGAATTGTCCTGTCTGCGTAATTAGGCTCGTCCGTGAGCGTTACAAGATTACAGCGTAAAGCCACGTCGGTGTCGGTCATGTCTATGCCGATGCTCCCCGCCTCAAGCGGAGAACGCCCCGTATAACATTCTTTAGGGTCATATCCGAGGACAGACAGATTTGCAACGTCGCTGCCGGGTTTCATGCCGTCGGCAACAGTTTTAAGAAGCCCGACTTCCGCCGTTTTTGCAAGTGAATCCATGCAGGGGACGTCAGCGGCTTCAAGCGGCGTTCTTTTATTTAATTCATCAATCGGATAGTCAGCCATACCGTCGCATAACATGACAAGATATTTTGTATTTTGGTATTTCATAGAAATCAGTCCTTTCAGGGGTAGAGGTCTTTATTTTTATTTTATCATATTTTCAGGTAAAAGTCAAGCCTGATTTTTAGGAACTGTAAAACAATAACTTGGACGTTTGCCTTGCCTTTTTGCTGTTATGCGTTGTCGAAAATCCTCGTTTTGCGTCAGCAAAACTGCGGTTTTCTTCTAGCCTAACAGCAAAAATTCTGTGGCGAACTTGTCCAACTTATTGTTTTACAGTTCCTTACTTGACTTTTACTCGAAAATATGATAAAATTAAATAAGAATTACCGCGGTTCCTAAAGGTCTATTTACAAAAAGAAAGCTGAGGTTTTTATGAAAAGATTTATAGCATTGTGCTCCGTTATAGTAGGAATCATTTCCTTAATATCATGCGAGAGGACAAGTTCAGAAAATACAGTTCTGACAGTAACCGAAACGACAGAAGTTACGGTTACTTTAGCCGATCCGATTACAATTACAACAGAAAAGACTGAACCGACAACGTTAGAAGAACCGATTGATGAGCCTTATGTGATGGTAGACAGCGACCCCGACGGGCCTTATTTGATTTTCGGCGTACAGGATGAACGGATACTTACTATAGGCGGAAAGATAAATGCAATAAATGAAAAAGCATATATGAACAGTTCTAACTGGGAGGTTTTTTTCAGTTATTATTTGGAGAAAAATGCCCCCGACGTGCTGACAGGTATGGAAACCGATACGGAAGCGGGAATGTATGTTGCTTTTTATAAGGCGTCTGATGAGAACACGGAGAGAGCCAAGGAGTTCGCAAGGATTATACAGTATCTCATAGAGAATGAAGACGAGCTGTACCGCATAATCAGCGAAGAGGGTGAAAATATTAGCTGGAAAAATTAGGGGATATAAAATCTTCGGCAATAACGTTCACAACAAAAATATTGTAACTATTCAGTTTTTTTGATGATTTTCGTTGTTTTGCACAAAAATCGGGAAGGGGTTTCGGGGGCGGAGCCCCCGCCCCGCAACCCCGTATTTTCGGTGTTGATTGCAGTTATAATAATATTATAGAGACTTAGGAGTGATATATTTTGAAGAAAATTTTACTGTCAATTATAGGAGCATTATTATTCAGCACAATGCTTGCCGGCTGTAAGAGCGTCAGTCCGCAGCAATCGCAGGAAAACAGCCAGCCCCCAACTATGGCTGCCGCAACAGCCGCCTCCATAACAGAACCTGCCGCAGAAAATACTTCAGCCCCGAAGATACGCCTAATTGAGCCGGCCGAAGGCGTATATGTATATGACAATGCAGGGATTCTGTCAAAAGATACGGTTTCAAAATGTAATGATTATGCCGAGTGGGCAAGCAAAACGTACGGACTTAATATAGGAGTCGTTACGACCGACAATATCGGCAGTCTTACGCCCAAAGATTTTGCACGTGTCAACTTTGAACATATATATCCGACGGTTGATAACGGGCTGCTTGTTCTGATTAATAATGCTACTTTTGATGATTATGTATACAGAAAAGGTATTGCCGAGACATATATCAGCGACACGGATGTAACGGCCGCTATGCTTAAAGCTACGCGTAAAATTGCAAACGGCGATTTTGAGAGTGCAATAATAGAATTAATGATGCTTTCAGAGAACTGTCCCGATTAGGAACAGTCAAGAAATAAGGAAATGCCAATAAATAAAATTGACGTATTGTTTGTCTTTTTGCCGTTATGCGTTGGTTGTTTTGCACAAAAAGCGGGAAGGGGTTCGGGGCTGCCGCCCCGCAACCCCGTATTTTCGGTGTTGATTGCAGGTGATAAAAAATGTTTTTTTGTGCATTATGCAATATACTGAACTGTTAAATGCGTTGTCGGAAATCCTCACTTTGCGTCAGCAAAGCTGCAGTTTTCTCCTAGCCTAACAACAATAATCCCGCACAAAACTTGTCAACTTTATTCACTGGCAGTTTCTAAGTCACCGTTTTTTCTTATTCTTCTGAACGGAGAATCCGAAATCCCCAAGTTTACGCCCTAATGCAAAATACTCTCCGTGTGCGTATGCGGCAAGACCGCACTGTTGAAGTTTAAGCTCTCCCTTGCTGTTCAGGTATTTATCCTCAACGGCTACGCCGACGATTTCTGCCAAAAACATAGTATGCGACCCGAGCGGTTTAACCTCTGTCACCTTGCATTCAAGACTGATGGGACATTGCTCAATAATCGGCGCCGAAACATTCTTAGCCTTGCAAAGGGTAAAACTGCAAGCCTTGATTTTGTCGGTGTTCTTTCCGCTCTTTACTCCGCAGAAATCCGTTTCACGGCACATAGCCGAAGTCGTCAGGTTAATGACAAATTCTCCCGACTGTTTAATAATGTCATGGGAAAAACGTTCGGGACGGACGGATATGTATGTCATAGGCGGACGGGTGTTCACAATCCCCGTCCAGCCGACTGTTAAAACATTGGGTTTTTCAAGTGTGCCGCACGTAACGAGAGCGGCAGGAACAGGAGCGAGCAATGCGCTCCCTTTCCAGAACTGTTTAGGCATAACTGCTCCTTCTGTTTTAATGACAATGCTCACACCCGCCAACTTCACCGACAATCGGAAGCGGGTCTATGCCCTGTCTGGTATAATAATCCGACAACGCCGACTTAATCGCCTGTTCGGCTAACACAGAGCAGTGAAGCTTAACTGACGGGAGCCCGTCAAGAGCCTCAACGACAGCCTTGTTCGTAAACTTTAGAGCTTCGTCAAGCGTCTTGCCTTTGATTAACTCTGTTGCCATAGACGATGTTGCGACAGCTGCCCCGCAGCCGAATGTTTTAAACTTACAGTCCGTAATAACTCCTCCGTCAACCTTGATGTACATCTTCATAATATCTCCGCATTTTGCATTGCCAACCTCGCCGATGCCGTCAGCGTCTTCAATTTCACCGACGTTGCGAGGATTTGTAAAATGGTCCATAACTTTTTCGCTGTATAGCATATTAATCTCCTATTCCTTTTCCTTCTTAATCTTCTCCCAAAGCGGCGACATTTCTCTCAGGCGGTTAACTACCGCAGGAACTTTTTCCAAAATATAATCAACGTCTTCTTCCGTCGTATCCGTATCGATTGTCAGTCTGAGAGAACCGTGGGCAATCTCATGCGAAAGTCCCAATGCAAGCAGAACATGAGACGGGTCGAGAGAGCCTGACGTACAGGCTGAGCCTGAAGACGCACAAATGCCGTTCATATCGAGCATAAGGAGAAGCGACTCGCCCTCTATTCCTTCTATAGAAATGTTACAGTTTCCTGCCAAACGCCTGTCCCTGCAACCGTTCAGCCGCGTATGCGGAAGTTCTAAAATGCCGTCAATAAGCCTGTCCCGCAGTGGTGTGAGCCTTGCAACTTTTGCCGAAACTTCCCTTGCGGCGATTTCCATAGCAACGCCAAAGCCCGCAATTGCAGGGACATTTTCGGTACCTGCACGGCGGTTGCGTTCCTGAGCTCCGCCTGTCATAAAGTTGTCAATCGCAAGCCCCTTTTTGATATACAGCAGTCCTATACCCTTTGAAGCGTGTATTTTATGCCCCGAAACCGACATAAGGTCAATATTCTGAGACTTCACGTCAATATTGACATTGCCGACAGCCTGTACCGCATCCGTATGAAAAAGAACTCCGTGTTTGCGGCAAATTTCGCCTATTTCGCTGATGGGCTGGATTGTGCCTATTTCGTTGTTTGCGTACATTACGGTAACGAGTGCCGTGTCCTCACGGATTGCGTTTTCAACAGCGTCGGGGCTGACAGTTCCAAGTTCGTTTACAGGAAGATATGACACCTCAAATCCCTGTTTTTCCATTCTCTTGCACATATCAAGGACGGCATGGTGTTCAATCGCCGTTGTTATTATATGTTTTTTACCTTTTACGGCGAGTTTACGGCAGACGCCTCTTATCGCCCAGTTATCGGACTCTGTTCCGCCGCTTGTGAAATAAATCTCAGACGGTTCGGCGCCGATAGCTTTGGCACACTTCTCACGCGCATCCTCTACGACCCGTCTCGCGCTCCGTCCCATACTGTGAACGCTTGAAGCGTTGCCGTAACCGTTCATAAAAAGCGGATACATGGCATTCATAACCTCTGGCGAAACTTTGGTAGTCGCCGCATTGTCAGCGTATACAATTCTATTTTTCATTATATTTATCCCTCTCTCTAACTGCAAGCTCGTCGCAGCGTTCATTTTCAGGATGCCCCGCATGTCCCCTTACCCAATTAAATGTTACGTCATGTTTCTCCAAAAGCGGAAGAAGCCTTTCCCACAGGTCAACATTGAGTGCGGGCTTTTTATCGGACTTAATCCAGTTTTTTTTCTTCCAACCGTATACCCAGCCTTTGGTAACGCTGTCGACAACGTATTTGCTGTCGGTAGTGAGCGTAACTTTGCACGGCTCTTTAAGTGCAGAAAGCCCCTCGATTACACCTGAAAGCTCCATACGGTTATTAGTTGTGTCTGCACATCCGCCCGAAAGTTCCTTCTCTATGCCGTTAAATCTAAGTACGACGCCGTAACCGCCCGGACCGGGGTTTCCGCTGCAGGCACCGTCGGTGAAAATTTCTACATATTTCATTAGCTGCTCCTTTTATAGGAATGAGGATTAGTACATGTTTCTATTATACCACGTTTTGGCAGAATAATCAAGCTTGTTAGCTAAGGGTAACAAAAAACAAAAAAGACGGACATTTTCACGTCCGCCTTTTTTACTATACTCCTTAAAGGTTAAATTTTGTAACTATTCAGTATATTGCATAATGCACAAAAAATATTTTTTATCAACTGCAATCAACACCGAAAATACGGGGTTGCGGGGGCGGTAGCCCCGCTTCTCGGGGACTCTGTCCCCGAACCCCCTTCCCGATTTTTGTACAAAACAACGAAAATCATTTAAACAACTGAATAGTTACTAAATTTTACACTGGTTTTGCTAAGCTTTTTGTCATTAGGCAAGGAGGAAGACGCGGCATAATGGCAAAAAGCTACAAAGACGGTGTGGAATTTAACCGTTAAGGAGTATATATCAGTTAGTCAACATGAAATTCTCAAGTGACACAGGTGTTCCCTTTGTCGTCTGGACATATGAATAGTAGCTTAAAATCAGTGATGCGTCTGTTGCGTCAACACTTCCGTCGCCGTTTACGTCGGCACAGGCGAGCTGTTTTGCTGTAAGACCTGAATTCTGCCCCGTTGAAATCAATGCATAAGCGGTCAAAACAACGGAAGCGTCTGCGGCGTCGACTGCACTGTCTTCATTAACATCGCCGAGTGAGGACGCAGGTTGCGGAGTGTCGCCTATCAACGCAAAACCGTAACCGTTTTCAAGGGCATATTTTTCAGCGTTCGAACCTGCATGACCGTAGAATGTAAGACTGGCGTCTAAGTAGTGGTAAAAGCCGTAGATTTCTATAACAATTTTGTCATTAGGAACGGTTACGCTTTTAAGGTTATCGCACCAGCAAAATGCAAAGTAACCAACATGATCTACGCTTTCAGGGAAAATAACGTCAAAGAGTTTACAGTTTTGAAATGCATTTGGAATGATAGATTTAACTCCGTCGGGTATTGTATAACTCTCATCCGTTCTGCCTTGCGGATATGATAGCAACTCCGTCTTATCTTTGCTGAAAAGCACGCCGTTTATATCAGAAAACACCGTGTTTCCGTCGCTTACAAATATATTGACAAGGGAGTTGCAGTAATAGAAGGCAGTACCTTTAAAGTATGCGAGACTGTCAGGGAACGTTATATTCATAAGTTTTTCGCAGTTGTGAAACGCCCATTCGCCGATGTATTCAACGCCGTCAGGTATTGTGTAGCTTTCATCCGTTCTGCCTGGAGGATATAACAGAAACTCCGTTTTATCTTTGCTGAAAACAACGCCGTCTATATCCGAAAACGCTTCGTTCCTCTCGCTTACAAATATATTAGCAAGGTTTACGCAGCTGAAAAATACGCTGTGTCCCATGTCTGCAATTCCGTCAGACAGGGTTATTTCCGTGAGTCCTTCGCAACCGAAAAAAGCTCCCCACTCAAGTGTTGTAACGCTGTTCGGTATAATAAACTCCGTAATATTGGTACAGTATACAAACGCAGCCTCACCTATAGATAAAACACCGTCGGGAACAGTTACGGACGTGAGTTCACTGCAGTACGAAAATGCATCGGCGCAGATGACGGTAACCCCGCTTGGTATTTCATAGCTTGTACGTTTGTTGCACATAGGATACTTTATCAGTTCCGTTTTGTCCTTGCTAAAAAGAACGCCGTCAACGGATGAAAAATAACCGTTATCTGCGGTTACAAATATGTTGTGGGCATAGAGGCAGGTAAAGGCTTCTGCTCCGATGTATGCAACGCTGCTCGGTATCGTTAAGTTTTCAATAAAGCAAAATCTGAATGCATAGTCATCAATAGCTGTAACAGGATATCCGCCAAGCGTATCGGGAACGGTAACATCTTTTTTGCTATCGCCGATATACTGTGTGATAGTTGTCTCGCCGTCCTCTACGGTGTATTTAAAGTTACCCTCTGTGACCTCCGAACTTGAAGAAACACTGATTGGACTGCCAATCGCCATAACCGCTCCCAAGGGAACCGCCGTAAGAATCGTTAAACCTGCCGTAAAAATTGCAAGAGCTTTTTTAAACCGTTTCATAATTAATTCCTCCTTTATTAGGTATATGATACATTATAGCACATCTTTAAGGGAATTGCAATACTTTATATAACAAAAACAAGACATTTTAATGCCTTTTTGAAAGGCGTTATTAAATAAGTAATCTTTATTTTATCTTGCTGTTTTTGGATGCTTTTATGAATTTTTCATTTCTGCGGTTCATGTCTGTTATTAATCCGCAAGTAAACTCTTGCGCCTCACGGCAAAGCCGTTCGGGAGTTTACTTGCTCGAATGTGCCTTTTTCTCGTCTGCCTGCGGCAGACAACCGAAAAAGACGCACAGTATTACTCTGCCAAAACGCAAGCGTTTTGTTGCGGAGTAATAAAACCGCAGAAATATCCGAAAGATTTTTTCCAAAAACCCTTGCAAAATCATCTATAATATAGTATAATTAATAATAACTAAGTCTAAACGGGTAGAAAGCGGCTGTGCAAAAATAATACTATTCTTTGATAAAAATATAGACTAAAATTGCTAAGGATATTTTTCGTCTGCCTAGGATGACGACCGCCGTCGCTGACAGTACGCCTGTCAAGGAGAAAGACAACGGCAGGCGGAAAATAGACCGCAATTTGTCTATGTTTTTATTGGAGAATAGTATAAGGAACATTTTTATACGGTTAATTTCTCATACCCCAAAAAGGAGGAAAAAATTTTGGCGGCAAGCAAAGCAGTCAAAGCTAAACAGTCAGTAAAACAGTCAGCAAAGCCGAGTTTTACGGCAACAGACGTCCTCAACCAGTCGCAGGGACGCGGCTCGTGGTTCTCACGCAACTGGTTTTATATCGCGGCGTTCTTTATTCCTGTTATACTGACAACGATAGCTTATGCGAAATTCGGCATATTCCCTTTCAGCGACGCAAGCGCATTCCACAGCGAAAAAGGCTCTGTTCTTTCGCTCGACCTCAACGGTCAGTACATATACTACTTTGAGCGAATCAGGGACGCATTCTGGAACGGAGGTTCGGTGTTCTACAGTTGGGAACGTAACCTTTCGGGCGAATTTATGGGCATCATCGGTTACTATCTCGCAAGTCCGTTTACGCTCATTCCTATCCTGCTGCCCCGCACTATGCTTCTTGAGAGCATACTGATTATGCAGCTCGCAAAAATCGGCACCGCAGGTCTGACATTCGCAATATTCATGAGAAAATCCAAAAAACTTGACGAAATTCCGACGATAATCTTTGCAGTGGCTTATTCAATGATGGCGTATGCCGTTATTCAGCTTATCGACCCGATGTGGATTGACGGCGTTGTGTTCCTGCCGCTTATCATACTGGGTATAGAATATCTCGTTGACGACGGCAGAAAACTGAATTACATCATTCCTCTCGCCGTAATGTTTGTGGCTAACTTCTATATCGGCTATATGATAGCGTTTTTCGTTGCGATTTATTTCTTCTACTATCTGTTCTTCGGAACGAATAAGAGAATGAAGTCAAACGACTATTTCAATACCGTTGTCAGAATGGGTCTCTCGACGGTTGTTGTTCTGATGCTGGCGGCAATTCTTCTGTTGCCTGTATATAACGGTCTTAAACTCGGTAAGTTCGACTTCTCTAAACCCGATTACTCGTTGAAGCCTCAGTTCAGGATTATCGAACTTCTTCCGACGCTCCTTCCGAATCAGTATTATTCGGTTAATATGCACGGGAAACCAGAGATTTACTGCGGCGTAATCACACTCATTCTGCTGCCGATGTTCTATATGAACGAAAAAATCAGTTTCAATAAAAAACTCGGTTATTCGTTCATGACTCTTCTCATGTTCTTCAGTATGTACCTTAAAGGCATGGACATGATTTGGCACGGCGGACAGGCTCCTAACTGGCTGCCTTGGCGTTATTCTTTCCTTGTTTCATTCATTCTCATATCAATGGCGGCGACGGCGTTCAAGGACTTTGACGGCATTAAGATTACCTCAGGAAAAGTTGCGGGAATATTCGGCGCACTCTGCGGGCTGCTTCTGTATTTCAATTCGCTGGCCGAAAACGGCAAAATAGCAATCACGCAAAACTCAAATCCCGTTACGTATGAAGCGTATAAAACAGACAGATATAGGTATGTTGCGGGAATGCCTTACAAGGAAGGTACCCGCACGGGTATCTCCGTTAACTGGGTATGGCTCTGTCTTGTCGCTGCTTTCATGCTTCTTGCCGCCGCTTTCGTAATCTACACGGCTAAGAAAGACAAATCTAGGCATAAGGGCGTTAAGATGGGAACCGGCGTTGCTCTCTTCTGCATAGCTCTGCCTGAATTATTCCAAAAACTCAGAGTCATCGCCATGAGTGAAGCCGAGCGTTCGGCATATAAGACTGAGGAACTGTGGCTCGGTACAATCGGCATAGGACTGCTCCTTGCGGCGGTTTATCTTGTCGGCGTTTATTATTACGGAACTTCAAAGAACAGGATTACCCGCGACGCTATTCTTGTAGTGATGCTGTTTGTCCTCTGCGGAGAAGTCGGCTATAATGCGTATGACTCATTCAAGAAAATCCACAAAGAGGTTGCATACGTTCAGCGTACCGACTACTACGAACAGATTAACAACGGCCGCGATTTGGCCAAGGAGCTGAAAAAATACGACAGCGGACTCTACAGAGCCGAAAAGTCGTTCTTCAGAACGTGTAACGACGCTTTGGCATACGGTCTCGGCGGCGTGTCCCATTCAAGCTCTGTCATGAACACAAATGCCATTAATTTCATCGAAACGATGGGATATTCGATGCGGAGTTATGTCACGAGATATGAGGGCAACTCTGTTCTGGCTGACTCGCTGCTCGGCATTAAGTATGTTGTCGACAGGCCGTCCGTATCGGACAGCACCGATGCCGACGGTAATGAAATCAAAACTTACAAGCCAGCGGCACTGCTTAACACCGATTATGAATACAAGTTCGACTTTAACTACACCGAAACAAACGGACAGAAAAAGCTTCTCCAGGTTTATGAGAACCCAGACGCGCTTTCAATCGGCTATATGGTAAGCAGCGACATCAAGAATCTTTCGTTCCTCGGAAACGATAACCCGTTCAACAGCCAGAATATGTTCATGAGTACCATTACGGGCAATACGGAGTTTTTACACAACGAAGGAACAATTCAAATTCTCGGTAACAAAGAATACTACACAAGAGTTCCCGAAACAATCGTTTTGAGAGACAGTTATGAAGAAGCGTACGGCGACCAGCGTATTTTCAAACCGATTGTCAATGAAAACGGCGGATACGGCGACCCTACCGTAAATATCCATATAACGGCGCAGTCAACTGACGAGCTTTATATGTATCTCAAAACGCAGAATGAAAAAGCCGTTAATACATGGATTTCTTCCGAAAGAAAGAAAGTCAGAAAAATCGACGAATTCGGGGATGAAATGAAAGAGCTCGAACTAGACGAACAGGGCAACCCTATACTTGACTTAACCCCTGAAGGAGAGCCTATTTACAGAACGGACAAAGACGGAAATATCGTTGAGAACGCCTTCCTTTACAAGTATGCAAGGGATGAAAACAACAATTATATCTATATATATGAAGAAGACGAAAAAGGTAATCCCATCTATGAACAGGATAGCAAAGGCAACTATGTCTTCACGAATCACAAACAGCTCGGCACCGGTTCTTATTACGAAAACCACGACTATGCAATGATAAGACTCGGCAGTTATGAACCGGGCACGGAAATCGAAGTTCGCCTTACAATACGTACAGGCAACGGCGACCCGTATACAATCATCAAGAATTTCTTTATCTATCACTTCCACTACGACCTGTTCAAAGAAGATATTGATAAGCTCAAGGAAAATCAGTGGAATATCACGGAGCATAACGACAGAAGAATCAAGGGCACGATTACAGCCAAAGAAGGACAGATGATGCTTACGTCAATTCCGTACGAACCGGGCTGGTCAATCTATGTCGACGGTAAGAAGGTTCAACCGTATACCGTTAACTTCACACAAAAAGACGCTTCAGGCAGGGATGTAGTTCAGGAAGTCGGTGTTCTTAAAGCTTTCCTCGGAGTGGACCTTGAACCGGGCGAACATACGGTTGAGATGAAGTTCACGCCTAAGGGCTTTAACTTCGGCGTGTTTACGCTTATTCTCGGTATCGGTGCGTGCGTGTATATGTACCGTTATGACAGGAAGAACAATAAGGTAATGCTTGAAAACGCCAGAGCTAAGGCGAGGGGATATGTACCCGAAACTAAACCTGCAACAGGCAAAAAGGTGAGTATTCTCAAGTCTTCGGAAGCTCCTGTACCGAAGGATGAAACGTCTGCGGAGACTGCGACGGAAACAGCGGCAGAAGCTGTTGAAACTGCGGAAACTAAACCGCAGAAAGCTCCTGCATCACAGCAGAAAAAGCAGTATAACAGCAGCAAGAAGAAGCGTAAGAGGTAATACTAAAAGGGCGGTTTTGATAACCGCCCTTTTCAGGAGGATATGCAAATAATGTTAAAAGAAATACTTAATCCGAAAGCCTGTGCGGAGTGCCGTCTTTGCTGTGTATTCGACAGATATGACGTATGGGAAACACCGGTATTCACCGAAGAAATAAAAGCCGAACTGCTTAAACTCCGTCCCGATACGGAATTCATTGAAAAAGACGGCGGTTATCTTTACAAAGTGCGTGAACTTGATAAAGACGACTTGTTTCGCTGTCCCGCGCTGAGTGAGACGGGCTGTATCCTCGGAGACGGCAAGCCGTTTGACTGCCAGATTTGGCCTTACAGAATCATGGAAATCGGCGGCAGGCGCGCCGTTACTATTGCGCCTAACTGTGAAGAGATGTTTAATAAGCCGCTTTCCGAACATCTGAGATTTATCAGAAAAGGCTTGGCGAAAGAGATATTTGATTATGCAAACCTGCATCCTGAAACAGTAAAACACTATAATGATATGTTTCCGATATTACTGTTTGATAGAAAAAACGGCATATAGCTACGATTTTTTGGCTCTTCCGTCAATTGATTTTTTTGTCAAAATGACATATAATTATAGTATATGGATAGAATGGAGTTTTTTGATGAGTTTAAAAGTAGTTAAGTTCGGCGGAAGCAGTCTTGCGGACGCAAATCAGTTCCGCAAAGTTGCAAACATTATAAAGAGCGATGAAGGCAGAAGATATGTTGTGCCTTCTGCACCCGGCAAGCGTTTTTCCGACGATATAAAAATCACCGATATGCTGTATAACTGTGCCGAACTTGCTGTTTCGGGGCAGGATTTCAGCGTTCCTTTTGTTAGAATTATCGAGCGTTATAACGGCATTATTACCGACCTCGGTTTAAACCTCGACCTCTTTGAAGAATACGAGAAAATCCGCATTAAGCTCGAGACCGCTCCTTCGGCTGATTTTGCCGCAAGCCGCGGCGAATACCTCAACGGATTAATCCTCTCCGCTTATCTCGGATTTGAATTTGTAGACGCCGCCGATGTAATTCTGTTTGATGAAAACGGTATGCTTAAATCGGAGGAGACGGCGCGGCGTATCCGCAAGCGTCTTGAAAACTCGCCTAACGCTGTACTCCCGGGCTTTTACGGAAGCGACGTTAACGGCGAAATAAAAACTTTTTCACGCGGCGGCTCAGATGTAAGCGGTTCAATTTTGGCGAACGCTCTTAAAGTTGATATTTACGAAAACTGGACGGACGTTTCCGGATTTCTTGTAGCAGACCCGAGAATCGTCGATAATCCCGACTCTATCAGCGTAATCACATACAAGGAACTGCGTGAGCTTTCTTATATGGGTGCGACGGTGCTGCATGAAGATGCAATTTTCCCTGTGCGTTCGGCAGGAATCCCGATTAATATCAGAAACACCAACCGGCCCGAAGACGACGGAACGATGATTGTTTCGGAAGACTACGACTTCGGTGAGGAGGCGTTCTCATACACGATTACGGGTATTGCAGGCCGCAAAGGGTTCATGTCAGTCAACATCGAAAAAGCGATGATGAACAGCGAATTGGGCTTCGGAATGCGTGTTTTGAAGATACTTTGCGACAACAAGGTTTCGTTTGAACATATGCCGTCGGGGATTGATACTCTGAGTATAATTGCGGACGGTTCAAGCCTTGAGCCCGTGCGTGAAAAGGTTCTTGCTGAGCTGAGAAAAGAAACCAATCCCGATAAGATTGAAATTGAAGAAGGTATTGCCCTCATGGCAGTCGTAGGCCGCCGCATGAAGAACACGAGGGGAACTGTTGCGCGTATTTTTGCGGCTTTGGCTCATGCAAGGATTAACGTAAAGATGATTGACCAAGGCTCTGACGAGTTGAATGTTATTATCGGTGTCAGCGAAAATGACCTCAACGAGGCAATTCGCAGAATCTACGATATGTTTATTAATTCTGAGAAATAAAGCAACTATTCAGTTGTTTTGATGTTTTTCGTTGTTTTGCACAAAAAAATCGGGGAGGCCCGCAACCCCCTTTTTCGTTTCCGATTACGGTTGTAAAACGCGGCATAATGGCAAAAAGCTACAAAGACGGTGTGGAATTTAACCGTTAAGGAGTATATATACTGAACAGTTACGAAATAAAACCTTATAGGGTGGCTTTTGTCACCCTATATGTATAATCCTACGCAAAATCGGCATAGTATAACTATGGGGTGGTTGCGTGAAAAAAAGAGAACTTAACAAATACATTGCTGTCGGAATAATCGTATTAACCGTATGCATAATTGTCAAAAATCTGCGGATTATAGGCGGATTTCTGAGCCTTACTGCGTCGGCGTTTTATCCGCTTTTGCTCGGTGCGGCAATTGCATTCGTTTTTAATATATTCCTGTCGTTCTGCGAGAAATTCTATTTCCCGTGCAGAACCGAGGGCTTTATAGCCCGTTCAAGGCGTTGCGTTTGTCTTACATTCGCTGTTACGCTGACTTTAACAGTTATTATACTTATTGTATATATAGTTGTTCCTGAGTTTATAAAAGGACTCCGCCTCGTTTTTGCGGAATTACCCGCATTTATCGAAGAAACGAGAGCATTCTTAATAAGGCACACAAAGGAATTCCCCGAACTGCAAAAACGGCTTCAATCTGCGGAAACTGACTGGGGTACGATTCTAAATCCCTATTTTGAAAGCAAAACAGGCGGCATTGTCGGTTCTGTCACAAATATCCTCGGGACTTTGACGCTTACTTTAACAAAAATAACGCTCGCCGTAATATTTGCGATATACATTCTAGCCTGCAAAAACGGCATAAAAGCAGGGCTCAGACGGGCTGAGTGCGTATATCTCGGCAATAAAACACGCCTCAAAGTCAATCGGTATTTCGAGGTGGCTAATTATACTTTCCGTAAATTTTTCATCGGACAATTTGCAGAAGCGATTGTTTTGGGTGTACTCTGTCTGGTTGGTATGGCGATTCTTAGGCTTCCTTACGTACTCATGACAAGCGTAATCATCGGTGTTACGGCGCTTGTTCCCATTCTCGGAGCGTTTGTCGGTGCAATACTCGGAGCGTTCATGATTTTTACCGTCAGTCCTGCCCAAGCGCTCATTTTCCTTATATTTCTTATGATTTTGCAGCAAATCGAGACGAATTTCATTTACCCGAGAGTTGTAGGTTTATCAATCGGTCTTCCAGGAATATGGGTGCTTGCGTCTGTCGCCGTCGGCGGAACACTGTTCGGCGTTACAGGAATGCTGCTCGGCGTCCCGATAGTTGCCACGGTTTATAAGTTAGTTAACGAAGATATAGAAAAACGCGAATTATTGGGACGGGTGCAGGAACGCTTGGAATCGGAGGCAAAGAAAATCAAAGATGAAAAGGATGGACACGATGGTCTATACGGTAACGCTGAACCCTGCGATTGACCACCATATAACAGTTGATAAAATATCCATCGGACAGGTTAACCGCACCAAATCGGAGCGGATGACGGCGGGCGGAAAAGGGATTAACGTTTCAAGAATGCTTAATACTCTCGGTATAAAAAACAAAGCCCTCGGCTTTTGCGGCGGGCATACAGGTGAAATTTTCCTGAGGATGCTGAACGGCATGGGCGTCGAACATGACTTCATACACCTCGAAAACGGATATACTCGGGTTAATGCAAAGATACACCCCGAGGAGACGGAGCTGAACGGTCAGGGGAGCGGTTTAACAGAGGATGACACAGACAAGCTTTATAATCAGCTATATCTCCTTACAGGCGATGATGTTCTTGTGCTTGCAGGGAGTTTACCTATAGGCATTTCTGAAAGCGTTTATGCAGATATAATCAAGAAAATGAATGCTAATTCTGTGCGTGTTATAGCCGATGCGGCGGGCGAAGCCCTGAAAAAAGCCGTTGAAGCAAAACCTTATCTTGTTAAACCAAACCATATTGAATTGGGTGAAATTTTCGGAGTAAGTATAGGCACAAGACCGGACGCTGTTATTTATGCTAAAAAGCTCATAAAAATGGGCGCCGAAAATGTACTCGTCTCAATGGCTGAACAGGGCGCCGCACTTGTCTGCAAAGACGGCAAGGTTTATGAAACGGACGCTTTTTCGGGGAAAACCGTCAATACAGTTGGGGCCGGTGATGCGATGCTCGCAGGTTTTATTGCAGGTATTTTAAAAAACGGAGATATGGAATCAGCTCTGAAAACGGCGGTTTCGGCGGGGAGCGCATGTGCTTTTACCGAAGAATTTCCAAGTTATGAGGAAATTATGAAGTTATACAATTCTTAAAAACGCTTGCAAATTTTGTCATAATGTGGTATAATAACAATAGACAAAGATTAAAATCGCATTAACTGTTAATTGATATGAAAGGGGTTAGTTTTATGAATAATACATCCAGTATAAACCCTACGGAATGGGACGGATTTCAACTGGGCAGATGGAGCAGCGGTTATGTGACCGTCCGTGATTTTATCCAGAAAAACTACACTCCCTATGACGGCGACGGCAGTTTTCTTGCCCCGCCGACCGACGCTACAAAACGTCTATGGGAACAGGTTTTGGGGCTGTATGAAGAGGAACGTCAAAAGGGCGGTGTTCTTGATATGGACACTAAAATTGTCTCGACAATTACTTCCCATGACGCTGGCTACCTCAACAAAGAGATTGAAAAAATCGTCGGATTTCAAACGGACAGGCCTTTTAAGCGTTCGCTTCAGCCGTTCGGAGGAATCCGCATGGCTCAGATGGCGTGCCATGAAAACGGATATGAAGTTGACCCGGATATTGTAGAAATTTTCACAAAATACCGAAAAACCCACAATCAAGGGGTTTTTGATGCATATACGTCCGAAATGAAGCTTGCGAGAAAGTCCGCAATCATTACGGGGCTTCCCGACGCATACGGAAGAGGCCGTATTATAGGGGATTACCGCCGCGTCGCATTATACGGTACGGACAGGCTCATTGAGGACAAGACCCATCAAATCGACACTGCGCTTGTAAGAATGACGTCTAAAAACATCCGCCTCCGTGAAGAATTGGCGGAACAGATTCGTGCATTGGAGGATTTGAAGAAACTCGGCGACATTTACGGCTTTGATATTTCCAAACCTGCCTCAAATGCTAAAGAGGCTATACAGTGGCTGTATTTCGGTTATTTGGCGGCAGTCAAAGAGCAAAACGGTGCGGCGATGAGCCTTGGACGAACTTCTACTTTCATAGATATTTATATCGAAAGAGACTTGCGTAACGGAGTAATTACCGAAGAACAGGCGCAGGAGTATATCGACCACTTCATCATGAAGCTCCGCCTTGTGAAATTCGCAAGAACTCCGGAATACAACACCCTTTTCTCAGGCGACCCGACATGGGTTACGGAATCAATCGGCGGAATGAGCGTCGACGGACGTCACCTAGTCACTAAAAGCAGTTTCCGCTACCTCCACACGCTGGACAATCTCGGCGCTGCTCCCGAACCGAATCTGACGGTGCTTTGGGCTGTGGGATTACCGCAGAAATTCAAGGAATACTGTGCGGAAATGTCTATCCGTTCGTCGTCGATTCAGTATGAAAACGACGATATTATGCGTGAGGTACACGGAGATGACTATGCTATATCATGCTGTGTATCGTCGCTAAAAATCGGCAAGGAGATGCAGTTTTTCGGAGCGAGGGCAAATCTTGCAAAGTGTCTGCTTTACGCTATAAACGGCGGTGTTGACGAAGTTATGAAAGTTCAGGTCGGACCGAAATACCGTCCTGTCGAAGGGGAATATCTTGACTTTGACGATGTTTTAGCAAAGTATGACGATATGACCGAATGGCTTGCAAATCTTTATGTCAACACGCTTAACGTCATACATTATATGCATGATAAATATTGCTATGAACGTCTTCAGATGGCGCTTCACGACAGGGACGTCAAACGTTATTTTGCGACGGGAATTGCGGGGCTGTCGGTTGTTGCGGATTCGCTTTCGGCAATCAAATACGCAAAAGTCCGCTGTATCCGTGATGAAAACGGCATTGTCACCGATTATGAAATCGAGGGTGATTTCCCGAAATACGGCAACAATGACGACCGCGTCGACAGTATTGCAATCAAGCTTGTGCGTGACTTCATTGACAAAATCCGTAAGCATCACACATATCGGGACGGCGTTCCGACTATGTCAATTCTGACGATTACGTCAAATGTCGTATACGGTTTAAAAACGGGCAGCACTCCCGACGGGCGTAAAATAGGCGTTCCGCTCGCACCCGGCGCAAATCCGATGCACGGACGGGATACGCAGGGTGCTGCAGCTTCTTTGGCTTCTGTCGCGAAAATACCGTTTAGATATGCACAGGACGGAATATCAAATACATTCTCAATTATTCCTGACGCATTAGGTAAAGATAACAGAGTATTTATAGGCGAATTGGATTTGGACAATATCAGGAACGGCTGCGACTGTGCCGATATTATCCTTAATAATAATGATGACGAAGACGGGGAGGAAGATTAAAATGGCTAATCAAAAACAGATTGATAACCTTGTCGATATGCTTGACGGGTATGTGAAAAGCGGAGGTCACCACTTAAACGTTAACGTTTTCAGCCGTGAAACGCTCCTTGACGCCCAAAAACATCCCGAAAAATACCCGCAGCTCACAATTCGTGTTTCGGGTTACGCCGTCAATTTCAATAAGCTTACAAAAGAGCATCAGGACGACGTAATCAACCGCACATTCCATGACAGTCTATAAGGAACCGTCAAACAAAATCAAAAATACGGGGTTGCGGGGCGATAGCCCCGCTTCTCGGTGACTCCGTCCCCGAACCCCTCCCCGTTTTTTGTGCAAAACAACGAAAAACATCAAAACAACTGAATAGTTACGAATAGTAACAAAGAATTTAAATGTTAGGTGGAAGTAATATAGTAACAGGACGCATTCATTCAACCGAAAGTTTCGGGACCGTTGACGGTCCGGGAATTCGTTTTGTTGTATTCATGCAGGGCTGCCCTATGCGGTGTGCCTACTGTCATAATCCCGATTCATGGGCAACAGACGGCGGGCAGGAGATGACCGTCGGCGAACTGCTGGATTTATACAACAAGTATAAAAACTTCTACAGCAAGGGCGGTCTTACCGTTTCGGGCGGAGAACCGCTCTTGCAAATAGAATTTGTTACGGAGCTTTTTATGCAGGCAAAGAAGCAGGGAATCCATACCTGTCTCGACACCTCGGGTGTAACTTTCAGGGCCGACAACACCGAAAACTTCGACAGGCTGATGAAGTATACAGACCTTGTTTTGCTGGATATTAAGCATATTGACGACGCCAGGCACAGAGAGCTGACAGGGCACGGAAACACTGATATACTCGCATTCGCAATGTACCTGCGTGACAGCAACATTCCCGTTTGGGCGCGTCATGTTGTTGTGCCGAATCTTACCGACGACGAAGACTCGCTTATGAGACTGGGAGAATTAATTTCTACTCTGAGTAATATTAAGTCGGTTGATGTTCTGTCCTATCATGATATGGGCAAAAATAAGTACGAAAAACTTGGAATTGAATACAAATTGAAGGACACGCCGCCGCTTTCGCAGAATGAATGCGAAAAAGCAAAAAAAATTATTCTGAACGGTATTGACAAAGCTCTCAGAAAGTGATAAAATAATAGATGAAGAGTAAAAACATGAGCGTAAAGTGTGAGGCGAACGGGGAGTTGTTGCCTTAACGAAAGGGGCAGAAACCCCTGCGATTCATGTTTTGCATCCCGCTTCATAAGTCAAATCAGATTGCGTAATGTGATTAGGAACTGTGAAACAATAACTCGAACATTTATCTTGTCTTTTTGCCGTTATGCGTTGTTGAAAATCCTCGTTTTGCGTCAGCAAAACTGCGGTTTTCGCCTAGCCTAACAACAAAAATCCTGCGATAAATTTGTTCAACTTATTATTCCGCAATTACTTATTACGCCTCCTCGTCTTGCCTTATGAACGGTAAGAATATTGGAGGCGTTTTTTTATTATGTCAAACATCGCAAAAAACTCAAACACAAAAGTATCAAAGGACAATCAGCTCATAATCCTGATTATGGCGGCACTTCTTGCTTCGCTCAGCATAGTTTTCAAAATGACAATGTCAAGATTGTTCCCCGCATTACCGCCTTATTGCAGAATAAGCTTTGAAAATATGCCTGTTGTTATGGCGGGTATGTTCTTCGGCCCGATTATAGGCGCAATGGTTGGATTTACCGCAGATTCCCTCGGTTGTATAGCTTCCTCGCACAGTTTCAATCCGTACCTTAGCATTGGTTTTATTTTAGTCGGTCTCATGAGCGGTCTTGTGTCAAAATACGCATTCAAATACAAAAAAACAGCTTTCGCTGTTATTGTCACTGAATTTGTTGCACATTTAGTCGGTTCTATGATTATCAAAACCTTTGCATTGCATAAAATGCTTCCCCAATATAAGTATACAACTATGCTTACGTGGAGAATACCCATAATTTTAGGCATTATAGTCCTCGAAAGTGCAATAATAATCATTCTCCTCAAAAATAAGGCATTCGCAGGAGAAGTTGAACGTATCACAAACAGCTGATGAACTACACCGAAACGCTGGAATACCTCAAGAACACCGCTAAAAGCGGCTGGCAGCTAGGTTTAGAGAGGATTTCCGAACTTCTTAAACGTATGGACAATCCTCATAAGTCCTTGAATTACATACACATCACGGGAACGAACGGCAAAGGCTCGGTTTCCGCTATGCTTGCGTCAATACTGTATTCTTCGGGGCTTAAAACAGGTTTCTTTTCATCGCCGCATCTCATACGGATTAACGAATGCTATCAAATAGACGGCGTTGAAATTTCAGACTGTGAGTTTGCGGATATCATGACATATATTCGCAGTTTTGCTGAAAAAATGAACAATCCGCCGACTGAATTTGAATTAATGACTGCGGCGGCGTTCGAATTTTTCAAAAGAAACAGGTGTGAAACAGTCGTGCTTGAATGTCTGATGGGCGGCTTGCTTGACGCAACAAATGTCATCGAAAAACCGCTGCTTTCCGTCATCACTAATATTGACCTCGACCATATGAGTTATCTCGGCGAGACTCTTGACGGAATCGCAGTTCACAAGGCGGGGATTATCAAAGAAAACCGCCCTGTTCTCTTTGGTGATACGGAAATGAATAGCATCATTAAATCCGCCGCACAGAGTAAAAACTCGCCTTTACACAGGGTTGACTTCGAGCGTCTGCATGGGATTAAACAAACTCTCGGACTTACGGAATTCAGCTTCGGGGACTGCCAAAATCTGCGCCTGCATCTTCTCGGCACATATCAGCCGTATAATGCGGCTATTGCCGTAACGGCGGCAGAAATCCTCCGCGCTCAGGGACTGACCGTCACAGAGGCATCTATCCGTGCTGGACTTGAAAATGTGCGGTGGAAAGGCCGTTTTGAAATGCTTCAAACATCCCCGGCCGTAATATTCGACGGCGGTCATAATGTTGAAGGAATACGTAAAACCGTTAAAAGCATAAAGTTTTATTTGGCGGATATTAAGCCTGATATAGTAATCGGCGTTATGAACGACAAGGACGCGGATGGCATGGCACGGGAAATCGCCCCGATTGCAAACGCCGTGTATGCCGTAACGCCCGACAGTCCCCGTGCGTTAGATTCGCATAAGTTAGCTGAAATATTTAAGGCGTACGGCGTTTCGGCTCAGAGTTTCGGCAATGTCAGGAACGGATTTATCAAAGCATTAAACGGCGGAAGACCCGTGGTAATTCTCGGTTCGCTTTATATGTACAAAGATATTGCCCCCTGCCTTTGAGCAGGGGCTTATATCCCTCCGCAAGCACGGAAAAAGACCCCCACTGTTGCAGGAGTCCTATTCCGAGTAGTATATAGAAAAGTTTGAAGGGGTCATAATAATAGTTAGCAGTTAATAATTAACTGTTACAATGGGTAAAAGGCGGGAGAAGGTTTAATCCGTTTTGTCTGATTTTATTATAACACAGAATTTGTGAATTTTTTGTAAAGTTCTCTGAAAAGCGTTTTTTAGTTCCTGAACGACAGTTTCTAATTATATTAGCCCTCTATCGCTTTACAAATATATGGTTTTTTAAATGCAAGGGTCTCGCCTCCCCCGCCCGCCGACACAGTCGGCGAGCGTAATCTTAGGCTTTGCCTAAGATTACAAGATTTAAGATGATATTACTCCGCAACAAAACGCTTGCGTTTTGGCAGAGTAATACTGTGCGTCTTTTTCGGTTGTCTGCCGCAGGCAGACGAGAAAAAGGCACATTTGAGCAAGTAAACTCCCGAACGGCTTTGCCGT
>Ga0209737_10000361_pt1 | contig 39615 bp, 27 predicted proteins | sample TergutCu122P3_FD_187284 | JGI IMG/M metagenome (GOLD analysis project Ga0209737, IMG submission 187284) | Cubitermes ugandensis P3 segment gut microbial communities from Kakamega Forest, Kenya - Cu122 P3 (SPAdes) (version 2) | ecosystem: Host-associated > Arthropoda: Insects > Digestive system...
ATCTCACATCGGCCAGCGTCTCCGACCACGGCTTGCGAAACAGCAAACCAAAGTTGATGACAATACATCCCCAAAAACCTGCATAGGCCAGAATGGCGCTGGGAATGTGAAGCATCCACCAGTCGGGCGGCCAGGCTGTCAGGCAAACGATAGCAACCGCCACGATGCCTGTCAGCATCATCGCGGCAATGACTGTGATACGGCGTTTCGTCATGCAGCCTCCATTCTGAGCGGCTTATACCTACAAAACTTGCCCATGTCTGTGGTTATTTTACGCTCAAGGCTGCCTCCATGTCGGAGGCCATTCAATGTTGAGAAGGCGAATGCGTCACTTCATGGCAATCATGGTTACGGGTTTGATACTGGCCTGGTCTGGTGTTGCCCAGGCTGCACCGCCAGCGAAGTATGCCATGGCTTCGGCAACGACTCTGGCATCTTCAGGCCGCAGCACATGGAATACAAACATGGCCATAGATGCTGCCCTTCCAGCGCCGCACCACCCCGTACGAATCATCGTCATTGATCCCGGCCATGGCGGGGAAAACGAAGGCGCCATTGGCGTTGCCGGCATACACGAAAAACATCTGACTCTGAGCCTGGGTTTGCGATTAGCCGAAGTCCTGCGTGAACGCCATCCCGATGTCCATATCGTTTTGACACGCGAAGATGACCAGTTTGTGTCTCTGGCGGATCGAATCGCCATCGCCAATCACCTGGAGGCCGATCTCTTCCTGAGCCTGCATTTTAACAGTTCCACAAATCCAGAAGCTATCGGGTTTGAAAGCTTCTGGGCAGGAGAATATGCCGAACAGGAAAGTGCCAAGCTGGGCGACGACGAAGACATCCGAATCAGGAAACAACAGGTTGCGCCTCTGGCAGAGCACATCGCAAATTGCTTTAACTGGGCCATGTCGGAACGATTTGATGTGCTCGATCGAGGTGTTAAGGAAGGGGATTACACCGTCCTGACCCGGGCAGAGGTGCCGGCTGTTGTGCTCGAATTCGCGTTTCTCTCTCATGCTGTCGAAGGACTCGCTGCCACCATGCCAGATCAGCATGACCTGATGATCGAAGCCGTCATCGAAGCCATCGAACGTTTTCAGTACAATCCATTACCGTAACTCGCCCCCCAAATATCCAACCAGGAGAATGATGATGGCCGCAACAATCGAAGACATTACCATCGACTACACCGACGAAACGGGCAAGCAGCTCGTCCAGCAAATCGACAAAATCGTCCTCTCTCGCGGGGCCTGGACGACGATCCTCTTCCTGTACCGGGAGCTGGACGAAAAAAAGGGGGAGTGGAGCGCCCCCAAGGCTCGCATTGACCGCTTTCAAAAACGAAATGGTGAGTTCCGCTCTCAATCCCGCTTCAAATTTACCTCCGCCAAACAGGCCAAACAGATCATCGAAGCATTTCAGCACTGGCTGGACAGCGGCGCGTTTCTGGATGCTGAGGACGAATAAGTCGCCCGCCCAAATACACGTGCAGGGACACGGCGTTGCCGTGTCCGTTTACAAGCGGGGCGTTGCGGGGCCGGCGACTGAGGCCCCGCTCTTGGGGGTAGCCGCGTATCGGCCACGCCCCCTTTCACAAAGGGGGTGGCGCCGCAGGCGACGGGGGTTTGTGGCCGATAGCGGCGCAGGGGGCTTGCCCCCTACAGCTCCCCGGCCTTAGCGTATGCAGCGGAACCCCAAATCCGGCGCGCCTTCATTCAGCGAGGCGTCCTGTGAAGCGCTGATGCTGATTTCCGCCTTGGGCGAGCGATAGCTTCCGCCCTTTGTCTTAGCCTTTTGGGCAGAGGTGTCGCTCGGTGTCGAAGTCCACTCTCGAACATTGCCAAGCATATTCAGAATGTGCCCGGGATTGCTGCTTTGAACCCGTGCGAAGACATTTTCCGGGTGATTCGGGTTGTACTTCTTGCAGTCTGATGTCTGAAGTGCACCAAAATGGATGTTCTGGCAGTTGACTTCAACATAAGTAATGCCGTTTGTCTGTCCGCCAAACCGCGCGGCAGCCTCCCACTGCTCGGCTGTAGGCAGTTTCTTGCCCGCAAAGGCACAAAATGCTTCGGCGCTGCCTAGTCCAATCCCCGTTACCGGCCAATTCAAATCCGGCACTTCTGCGCCAAGGGGCGGGCACTTTCCTGCATCCACGCACTTCAGATACTGGTGGTAAGAAACCTCGACCTGGTCGATGTAGAAGGCATCCAGGGCAACCTGTCGAATCTCGTCGCGCTTTTGCGTGCTGATCCAATGTTTGGCCGCCGGCACCAGCGTCATACGCCCCGTCTCTGTATTCAGGAATTGCAGCGGAAGTGCTGACACATCCTCCGGCAGGGGGCGCTGTGCTGTCTCCGCCGGTGGCGCCTCGGTGACAGGCACAGGGACGGGCTGCGGCATCTTTCGCTGGCTTCGGTAATATAACCCGGCCACGACAAGGGCCAGCAAAAGCACAAGCACCAGTTTGAGCGCAATGCGCGAGGTTCGTTTGGGCGCAGACGCAGACTGCGCCGTTTTTGCCGCCCTACCGGCCGTCCCAAAACCTGTCTCTGTTCGCTTTGGCGACGGGGCGACGGCTTTTACTTGTGCCCCTGCCTCGGTCGTGCGTTTCCTGGAACGCTGTGCCAGGCCAACGTCCGTCCTGGGCCCTGCCCCATCCCTGACGATGCGCGCCTGGCCTGTTCCCGCGGAACTCGTTTCTTTCCTGGGAACAAGTCCCTTTTCGGCTGCCTCCTCCCCACGCATCGCATTTTTTTCCCCGTCAGAGGCAATCGCCGATTGCGTCGAACTAAAGCGCCGCCGCCGTTTGGTCGGGCGAGGTGCGCTCTCCCCCCCGGATGACACCATTGAGCGTGCTGTTTTCGGCCTGGTTTCCGGCGAAGATGCTGCCACCTCAGGCGCTTCCTCACCCAAAGGCTTTGCCTTGGTTCGATCGATGGCCTTCTCTATTTTGCGCTGAAGCTTTTGATTAAGAAGCGGCGGCGTTGTGCCCTCATACGGATTCAAACGAAGTGAAATCTCATCATATCCCCCCAACGACAGCAGTGCGCGCTGAAAGGATTCCGCATTCTGATAGCGATTCGACCTGTCCTTCTCCAACGACTTCATCACGATGGCTTCCAGGCGATCGCTGATATCCCGCCGGAAATTGCGCATGGATGGCGGCCTCATCGTCAGCTGCGCCTTCATGAGCTCAAACTCACGATACTCACTAAAGGGCGTTCGGCCACACAACAGCTCGTAAAGGGTCAGACCGATGGCATACAAATCCGTGCGCTCATCCACCTGACGCGCATTCTCAATCTGCTCGGGCGCCATGTAGTGCGGCGTGCCCATGCGCATGCCTGTGCTCGTGCGCTGCTCGCGCTCCTCAAGAACCTTGGCAATGCCAAAGTCCATCACCTTTACCCCCATATAAAACGACTCGCGCGCCAGCGACTCGCAAACCATCACGTTAGACGGCTTCAAATCCCGATGCACAATCCCCGCATGGTGCGCATAGCCGATGGCATCCAGCATGACCAGCGCCGTCGATACGGCATCGCGCTCAGACAGGGGCCCTTTCTCAAGAATCCTGTCCAGCGCCTCGCCATGAATATACTCCATAACAATGGCCAAAATGCCGGGAACCCCACTATCCTTGTCGCTGTCAATCACATCCAGAACGCGCACGATGTGCGGGTGCACGATGGACGCCTGAATTTTGGCCTCAGACAAAAAGCGGCTCCGCTGAAGATCCATGCGCGCCAGTTTGGGATCCAGCACCTTGAGTGCATACCGCGTCGCCAGCGTCTTGTGGTGGCAGGCATACACAACGCCCATGCCACCTTCGCCAAGGACATTCTCAACGGCATAGCTCCCGCGCAGCACTGTCCCAGGCGGCAGCAAACCGTCCGGAAGGATGGCAAAAGCCAAATCACCGCCACAAAAATTGCAATAACGGCTGCCCGGAGGATTAACCTTCAGGCAGAATCGACACTTTTGGTTTGACACAGCATCTCCGCGATAGGCAAATAAGCGGCCATGGACGAGCCGCGGGTACTCCTCGCGGATCGACTCTATATCAGAACCCCCAAACGCGCAAATTTGTGCTCCCTGCGCCATGCTCACGGCGACAGAGTTCTATTTTTTGCAAGCCTCCCCTGAAATGAGATGGCGGCGACACCCTCCGGCGTTTTGCGGCACCTCCCTCAAAGAGGGAGGCTTCGGCGAAGGGGTTCGCGCATTGCCTGTGGCAGAGGACGAAGTATATCATTGAAATCCAACACACCAATTCTCCAAACTGTCATCCATGGCCTTGCCACCAGCATGGGCTCGCGTGTCCTCGCCATGGCCCTGCGTTTTATCACCATCTGTCTCCTGCCCTTCTGGCTGACGCCCACCGAAATCGGATTTGCCGCCCTCATCATGGCCTGCGTCAATATCCCGGCAGCTTTCGCCGATCTCGGATTTGGCACCGCGCTCATTAAAGAAAAATCGTGCGATCATGCCATGTTCGCCTCCGTCTACACGGTTTCGCTGCTCTCAGCCACCCTCATGGGCATTGGGCTCATCCTGGGCGCCAGCGGCATCCAGAGTGCCTTCTCCCTCCCAGTGATGATGACCACGATTGGCGCCTTTGCCCTGCCATTCAGCGTCCTGGCCATCGTTCCAAACGCCATGCTGCAGCGTGAGCTGCGCTTCACCAGCCTTGCCGCACGCGACCTGATGGGCGAACTGGCCTTCTCCTGCACCGCCATTACCCTGTGCGTCCTGAACTTTGGCCCCATCGCCATCGCCTTCGCACTTGTGGCACAGCGCATCGTCCGGTGGCTCACCGCTTCCTTCGCCGTCGACTGGAAACCCAAACCCAAACTCCACGTCCCAGCCATCCGAACGCTCATGCGCTTCAGTATCTTTCAGCTCGGCTCACTCTCCCTCAACCAAATCTTCAACAATCTCGACAAACTCCTCATCGCCGCCCTCCTCTCACCCACAACACTCGGCTTCTACGCCCAGAGTCAGCAACTCACCACCGCCCCCGTACAATCCTTCATCGGCGGCATCAATAACGTCTTCTTCGCATCCTTCGCCAAACTCCAGAATGATGAAGAAAAAATGCGAACCCTCTTCCGAAAACTCTTCCAGGGCCTCCTCGTGGCTTCATTTACGCTCATGGCCATGATGTTCCCCGCCATGGCCCTTATACCCATTATCTACGGAAACGACTGGTTGCCCTCCGTGCCCATCGCAAGAATCCTGTGCCTGGCCCTGCCCTTCTGCTGTGCCTCCATCCTGGAAGGCATCATGATTGCCATCGGCGGTGAACGGCGAAGACTCGTCTCAGCCATCACCAAACTCACCATCATGGCAGGCGGCATCCTCTCTCTCTTTGCCCTCTTCCCAAACCTCGCCAACCCCATGACCATCGCCGCCATCGCATGCCTCGCCTTCGCGGCTGCCTCATTTAACAACGCACATTTCATTCTGAAACGGCTCCGGCTCTCCATCCTGAAAGACAAAAACATGCTCCGGGCTGCCGCCCTTTCCCTCGGCATCGCCGCCACAAGCATTCTGCTCACACTTATGCTCGGCTAGCACTTGCGAAATATTCACCCATTCGATACACTTGCCCCAAGTGATGATGCTCTCGTGCCTTAACTTTTTGCCACAAAGTACCCCACTCAAAAGTCATCCCATCGACAAGGAGGCAACCGTGCACAAATGTCGTCGATACTGTCTCGCGCTTGGGCTGGTTCTCAGTTTACTCGCAACTGGCTGCGCTACCGAACTCGACGGGGATATTCAAAACCCCGGCGATGATAAACCTGGCGATAAACCCGGCGATACCGCCTGCCTCACCGTCAGCTTCTCTTACACGCCAAGCAGCAATGTCAAAGAGTGGTCAAAGGACAATATCCACAATGTCCTCGTCGTCGGAAGCTTCAATGGCTATGCCCCCAGCGCCCAAAGCGGTGCCATCGCCATGACCAGGCAACAGGACGGCTCATGGACGGCCACGCACACGTTTTCAAAACGTGAACAAATCCACTACAGCTTCGTTGCCAACACCATCTATTGGGAATCCGGCAGTGCCACGCAAACCGTCTCCGACTACTTCGGCGGTTTCTTCGCCGTCAAAGACGTCTGCGCATCGACCCCAGTGCCGGAACGCACACTTGTCTTCCGATACCTCGACAATAAAGCCCCATCCATGAAGCTCATGGGCCTGAATGGCGACTGGAATCCAAATGGGGGTATCACCATGACCAAATACGGCGACCAACTCTGGTTCGCCACCGTCCTTGCTAAAACAGTCGGAATGGGTAAGCACGAATACAAATACTACTCCAAAGACGTCGCACCACCCGCTGACTGGCGCTACGACCCCCTTGCCCGCATCACAGACCACACCAATCCCGAAGACATCAATAACTACTTCATTATTGATAGCCTCTAGCTCGCCACTGTGAGGGGGCAACGCCCCCTGCGCCGCTATCGGCCTGTAGGGGCGACCAGGAACGGTCGCCCCTACAGGCCGATACGCGTCTACCCCCTATGCGGGGCTCAAACGCCGCCCCGCAACGCCCGGCTTCGGGAATATGCTCTCGGCGTATGCTACCACCCTGCTGGACGCCAGCATCAAAGAAAATAGTTGTCTCTTGACAGCTTTTTCACCTGAAATGAAAAAAAATTTGTCTTTCATCTTATGAGAAGGCCTGCCTTCGGCTTCGCAATCACTGCAATGGCGACGCGCAGCAAAGCTGGCGTGACAAGAAAAGCAGCCGACGAATTTTCGTCGACTGCTCAAGCGTTTGGTTAGATTGCGTACAGCCCAAAGTTTAAGAGCTTAATCGTAAGTTGCAAATTGGAAATGCATCCAATCATATCCCTTGGCGCGACCAATAGATCGCCCGCCGTGTGATTCGACAATATCCCAGAACTTCGCGGCTTCTGGGCTGGCGAGTGGCTCCCTGCCCGTGCTTTTCATGGGATTGTTCGCTGCATCAATGTCGATAGCGATGCCCCAGGAATGGGTGGACCATACATCACTGTTGGCAACCTTGCGTTCGTTAAAGCAGCCAGCGGTGCGATTGAGGCCAAGTCGTTCGATTTCTTCAGGTGTATAAGCAGCCATCGTGTCTTGGAAAATTTTTACGACTCGATCAGCCACGAGTTTGTGGACACGCATTGTTCGCATTTCAGACGAGCCATAATACATGACATATGGAAAGGTGATAGTGGTGAGATTGCTGCTGCCACGCGCACCATACACCGAATTCCCGGATCGAACCAGAGACTGCTTCGGAGTCATTTCATTGCTTGTTGTGGGTGTCAGGTTGTTGGGCTCATCTTTGAATTGGCCGTTCACAGAAAACGCGTTGCTGCCGGAAACATTGACGGGAAGGGAAAGACCGGCTGCGGCCGCAGAATTCACGCCAAACAAACCATCAATGTCTTTGAGGTTTTTGCTCTTTTGCCAAACGGCGATCGCCTCATAGGCTGCATCGTTCAATGTGCCCGTTTGGGGGATATTGACGATCTTCTGGATGTCCTTAATAAAGGTCTCGGGGTATCTTCCTGCATACCATGACCGAGCGGTTGTGAGCTGAGCCTGGCTCAACAACGCAGCCTGGGTGGGTGCTGGTGCTGGTTGCTCTGTTTGAGTTTGGGTGGCACCAGCATCACTGGAGACGTTCCATGATCTAATTCCGTTACCGTTCATGATGCTGATGATCTTCTTCGTATAGTCAGGGTCTGTGGCATACCCGGCCTTATGGACTTCGGCAATGAATTTATCGGGATCATTCGTGTAATTGAACGCAGCTGCATATCGGCTTCCCTGCAGCAATTTCTGGTAATCTTCGATGGACTCAAGCCATGTGTTGTACATTCTGAAGCCGTCTTGGATGGTAATAAACTGACCATTGACCCACTCCTGAGTCGAGCTGACGGTTTTGCCTGCAGGGCCTGTTCCCTTGATGCCATAGAGATTTTTTGCAACTCCGATCGTAAACTTGCCCCAGCCGGTTTCCAGTGCCGCCTGCGCGATGGCAACGGATGCGGGTACGCGAGTCTTGCGGCTGGCTTCCCGTGCAATGGGGCCAACCATGCCGGCAAATTCGGCGGGGGCGAGAGCACCGCCTGGCCACATGTCAAGCTTAGCAAGTGCCGCCTCGTATTGTTTTTTCTCGTCTTCTGTGGCGGACGCAATTTCTGTGCTGGCCGTTCCTCCCGATTGCTGCGGCGTGGGCAGCTGTGTCGAGGCGGTGTTACCGCCGGCAATCACCAAATCCGCCAGATTCACCCAGCTGACGATCTCTTTCAAAAGCGCCCTGTTGCCGTTAATCTGCGATACGGTATAATTTTTCCCTTTGACCCAGTTGGGAATATTTTGCCCCGTCGCATACGTCGAACCCGTAATACTGACTGTGCTGCCAACACTGATGGATGTAGTGGCTGCAGTGGCCGGAGCTGCTGGCGCTGGTTCTTTCGGCACTTCCTTTGGTGCTTCAGCTTGTGGAGGAGCAGCAGTGACCGCCGCCTGCGCTGGGCTGCCACCATCGGCAAGGGTCAGATCTTTGACGTATACCCAGCTGGTGATCTCTTTAATGAGCGCCCTCTCACCGCTGAGCTGCTGCACTGTGTAAGTACCGTTCCTGACCCAATCGGGAATGTTTTGGCCCGTCGCGTACTTGACACCATTGATCCTGACCTTGCTGCCAACACCAATCGACTGCGCCGATGCAGCATACGCATTCGGCATCGCCAGTTGAGGAGCACCTACCGTCAAATTGTCTTTTTTTTCCATAAACCCAGACATAACGACCTCCTTTTTTTACGAGTAACACCTGGACTGGAGCGTGGCATTTTCCAGAGTTCGCGTCAAGTTTAGTGCTGCATTAAAGTTTATGCTCAGCATCAAGCGTACAGCCTTTTGTGCCCCCCCCCAGGGCAATCAAGGAAAATTAATATTTTTTTCCTGCATATGCTAATAACCATACTTATCATAGCAATTACGCATAAACGCTTCGCTGTAGGAGTTCATATGACAATAATCGTTGTAGCCGATGTAATCGTATAGACAGCAATAGCCTGGGTTATTGGTATAGTGGTCACACTCATTCCAAGGCCACACACAAGAACCGGGTGTTTTTTTAACACATCTGCCGCTACTATCGCATAGATCGTTGTACTCACAGAGATTGTCGCAAGTTCCGCACGGGAATCGTTCACCACCATATGGAGGTCGCATGGTAGAGAATCTTTTGGATTCACAGCCATCGTTGCTCGTATACTCGCCACAATCCATATAGTCATATTGGCAAGTGTAGTTGCACTTGCTGTTTGAACATGATGCCGAGGTCGAGTTATTTGAGGTGTATCCGTTTGAACTGTTTGGTGTAACGACACTGCACAGTTTGCCGCACCCGCCGCAGTTGTTGTTGTCACTGGTCGTATCCCTTTCGCAGCCGTCGCTGACAGAGCTGTTGCAGTTATGGAATCCTGGATTGCATGTCAGTGTGCAAACGCGACTGTTGCAGCTTCCCCCCGAAGCGTTTGGTTTACCCAAACATGAATTGTTGCATGAACCGCAATGGTTTTCATCAGTGGCTAAATTTGCTTCGCAACCGTCATCGGTAAGTTTGTTGCAATCCGCATATCCCAAAGAACATGCAAGCTCACATGTGCCGTCCCTGCACGTTCCACCGCTCGTATTAGGTTTCCCCGTGCAAGCATTGTTGCAGGTGCCGCAGTGCTCGGATGAGGACAAATCAGCTTCGCAACCGCTTTCGTAATTGCCATCACAATCGGCATATCCGTCTTTGCATACAATAACGCATTTTCCGTTTTCGCAGCTTCCACTGATCGTGTTGTCTTTTCCTGCACAATCGCCGTCAGATTCGCAGCTCCCGGATGGCATGGTTTCGCAGCCGTTTTCTGGCTTGCCATCGAGATTCTTCCATTCGCCAACGCACGCAAAGATCTTGCATACATGCTCATCACAAGAGGCATCTGCAACATTCGGCAGCTGGGTACAATCATTGCCGCATCTGCCGCAATGCTCTTTGCTTTCAGCAAGGTTTACACAAATGCTCCTGCTGTCGCCATCGAAGCATTCATCTTCATTTTCGCGGCATGAGCAACGCCCATTTTTACAAGACTGATCCGCCGGACACGCATTGCCGCATTTGCCGCAATGCTCTCTGCTCTCAGCGAAGTTCACGCAATGCGGCTCACCGTCCACAACACAATAATTGCCGGTGCAGCTTCCCGCACAAAAGTAGCCATCATTCCTGGTGCTATCGAAATGACAGTGTAGCCCAGCTGGGCATAATCCATACATAAATGCATCTGCATACCGAAGACATATCTCGCTCACATCACTGCGAAGACATAAACGCTCTTTTGTCATAATCAGCTTTAAACCTTCTGCGCCGTACCCCGATTCAGTGCAACCCTCTGAGCATTCGCCATTTTTCAGCTTATGACACAAAGGCGAAACAGACCCGTCTAAACCAACACAGGCCGGTGGACAGCGTTCATCTCCGATAGGCTCTATCGGATTCTCCAATGTACAGCCAAAGACGTTTAGCAATGCAAGCATAGCCCAAAAAACCTTATCGTTTCCAGCAAACATGCGTCACCTCCTTTGTGAAGCGACCCTGCGATGCTTTGCATCGCCTGTGGGTGAGAACGGCGTCTGGCTTGATGATACGGCAAAGCCCAAAGCGCATGCGCTTTGGGCTTTTCTTAAGTGAGGGAAGTCTCCAGCGTCCTTAGACGCCCGTCTTATGCGCATCCCTTGCTTTATTGTTACAGTCTGGCGTCCCACCACCAGAGTCACCATAATACATGCACATATGTCCACCGATGGCCCACCTTCCACTCCACTGTGAACCCCATGTTCTGGCTTCTTCAGCCGTATATCTTCTGTCTCCCTGGCTGGAGAGAGGTGAGCCAGGGTTTGTTGCCATAAGATTGTGATGAGGATAAAGATGATACCCAACCGCTATGAGGCGCCCATTGAGATTGAGAATGCCTGGACGGGCACTGAAATACGGCCATGAATTTGGATTCTTCCAATGGGTTTCATCCCCTGCGTCTTTCGTTGAGTTAATGATGCTTTTAATAACCGTGGTGTCCGCCGGGGAGTTCGGCGTCCAGTCAGTGTGATAACCCTCCGAAGCCGCCCAAGAGGCTGTGAAGGTTTTCCCCGACCACAGATCCAGAATCGCTTTGGGTTCTCGTCGTGTTTGAATGGCCGCGACTTGTTTTGTCGTAAGCAATTCTACCCCGCCGGGACCAGGCTCGAATGAGGATACCACGGGAATGGTAATGCCGGCTGCGGTTGCAGAGCCCGTACCAAACAGACCGTCGACGGTAATATTCTTGGTCTTTTGCCAGGCAGCAATGGCGTGATAGGCTGCATCGTCCAGTGTGCCCGTTTGAGCAATGCCTACAACACGTTGAATCTCTTTAATGAAATCCGCAGAGTATCTCCCTGCGTACCATGAACGCGCCGTTGTGAGTTGAGCTGCACTCAGTACGGTTGTCTGAGCAGGCGTTGTCGTTGGCGCTGTGGTGGGTGTCGTCGTCGGCGTTGTCGTATCCTGTTGTGTAGAACTTTCGCCCCCTCCGCCTTTGATATCCCTTTCGATTTGACCGCTCTGGAGTCGTCCTTTGAGGTATGGACCAGGACAAGCAGTGGCTGCAAACATGTCGTGGGTGGTAAGTGATCCCGAGGCAGTGCCGTCAAACTGTGGGGTGATACCATGACGCGAGCTGATATCGCGGCAAAGCGAAATCATTGCGCTATAGGCTGCATCAGAAACCGTCCAATTCGGCGCCCCGCTGTTGTTTGCCACTTCAAAAGTGATGGCTTTCTGATCGTTGGCGCTGCTGCTTGAGGTCCACGCTCTGCGATTTTCTTCGACGCCACCGCAAATCTCCCCGCCCGATCCGATGTAATAATTGGCGCTGGCATCTCTGTCACCATCCCTATGCCATTTGGCGCAATTCATTGCGCCAGCATTGCCTGCCATATGGTGGATAGTAATTTTGCTGATTGTTTCTGTTCTGGCGCTGCTTTTTTTGGTGCCAAAATCTACCCACGACGAGGCGAGGGACGATCTTGTGGCACTTCCGCCTTGCTGAGGCTGTGCTGGCGTGGTTGTGGGTGTCGTCGTTGGCGTCGTGGTGGGCGTTGTCGCCGGAGCTGTGGATGCGCTACGATTAATGAGGCCGTTGCGATCCTGGCAAAGCGCATTGAGAGAGACGCCGTAATTGTTTGAAGCATACCTGGCAACGGTGTTGTAATCATTGCTGTTTGCCAGTCTGTACATCAGGTTGATGAGATTTTGATTTGTTTTAACGTCTGGATGGGCTGCGAGAAGCGTGTCAAGCGGCGATGCCGATGCTGCTGGCGTGGTGCTCGGAGCGGGAGCCGTTGTTTCGGGAGCGGCGGTGGTCGGTGCCGTTGCTTCAGGGACGGCAGCCGTGGCGGATTCCGTCGTGACGTTAGCGGCGCTAACCCAACCCCAAACGCCTTTCCCGTCTTCTGATACGAGGTGGTAAGGGTGTCTCCCATTATGGGTTTGTGTGACTTTACAACGGCTTGCATTGCGGTTGTGTGCGGGTGAAGCGGCGTTTGAAGACGTATAAACCCCGCCGCCCGTGAATTGAACCACATCGCCAACCTTGATGCTTCCAGACTGCGAAACGGGGGGGGAGACTGCCTGCGTCGTCTGCTGCGCTGTCTCCTGAGTGGACTGAGCGGCGCCAGGCTGCACAGCGGTGCTGGACGCACCGTCCGCCGACAGAGCATGGGCATTGTCGGGCTGCTGCAAATCAAAGAACGAATGAGCGCCAATATCCGCTACGAAACCTGCCGCAGCTGTGCGGCTCATGGCCCAGCTGCGCTGGCCGACTAAATTCTTTGTCAAGTAGTGGTCGGCGCCTGCGACGGGATTAGAGCCGCCCCCTGCCATCACTTCTGTGCCAATTTGGTAGCATTTATTGTAGGCACTTTCTTCTCTGGCATGAAGCGCACTTTGCGAGTTTGAGCTGCTGAGGTTGTTGGTCCATGAGAACTGGCTCGGCGCCAAAATCACGCTGCGATAGGTACTGCCCCAGCTTCTTACCCCCGCATTCGTTCGGTTCCGCACGACGTTGGCAACCGCGTACTTGCCCTGATCCGGTTCACCTCTGGCCTCGGCATACAGATTCATCGCCATGAGGACTTTTTCATCCTGGTCGAGGCCCTTTGACGGGTCGGGCTTGACGACGGGCGCGGCGGCATTGACATTAAGTGGACTTGCCAGGCTATTGTTCCTGTCCATAGGTTCTGACATAAAAACCTCCGTTATGGTTAAAGTAAAAACAATCCATGTAATATTTTATCACTATGTTTTTTGCTTGACAAGCGATTTTATAAGCAAGCCGAAAGTCATGATCTCTGACGACACCGCAGGGGCGCTGCGTGCATCGCCACGGTTTACTTCGGCAAACAAATGCGCGCTATGTGCCGCACAGATGGGCGATTTGAAGAAAATCGCAAATGCCTGAATACAACAAAGCCCAAAGCGCATGGCGCTTTGGGCTCAGGCAAACAAAGTCTTTCAGGTGCCGCCAAGACTGGCGGCATCCTTATGAGAGTTTAGGCACCGTTGTTATAGGCATTCTTTGCGGCTGTGTTACAGCTTTGCGTCCCGCCAGGGGAGTCGCCATAGTACATGCACATATGCCCGCCAATGGGCCACCCGCTACTTGGTCTTGTATTGCTCTGGTTCTTCAGGGGCGCGCCCGGGCTTCCTCCCATGAGAGAGCCGTGGGGGCGAAGATGGAAGCCACACGCGATGATACGCCCGTCTATGTTGACGTGACCCATACGGGCATCCCATGACCAGGCAGATGTGCTGTTCCAGTTCACCCCGCTTCCGCGGTTGAGGAGACTCTTGCACACATCGGTGTCAGCCGTGGCCATCGGCGTCCAGTCGGTATGATAACCCGGCGAAGCCGCCCAGGAAGCATTGAATTTTTTCCCCGTCGCCAGATCGGTGACTACCCTGGAGGATCGCCCGCTTTGGAGCGCTGCAACCTGTTTTGTCGTAAGCTGCTCAATGCCGCCCTTGCCTGGCGTGCCCGTGGGCACGACGGTTGTGCTACCGCCGCCAGAACCCGAAGATGAGCTGGGGAGGGAAAGGCCGGCTTTGGCCGCCGAAGCCTTTCCAAACATACCATCGACGACAAGACTCTTGCCCTTTTGCCAAACGGCGATTGCCTCGTAGGCTGCGTCGTTTAACGTGCCTGTCTGAGCGATGCCAACCACCCTCTGAATGTCCTTGATGAAGCTTTCGGGGTATCTTCCTGCATACCACGACCGGGCGGCTGTGAGCTTGGCCTGGCTCAGCAGCGCCGTCTGGGTGGTGCCACCGCCGCCCGATGGCTGCTGCGCAGGCGCCGAACCACCGGTTATGGAAACGTATTGTGCGCTGACATAGCGCACGGCACCGTTGAGGTTGATGGTGTGCCAGCCATTGCTGGTGCCGGTGATGGTGACAGTCGCGCCGTTCTTGAGCGTCGTCGCAACCGAGTGATTGGTGCCAGGCCCGGTGCGTACGTTAAGCACGCTGGCGGTTACCCGCCCTGTTTGGGTGCTGGATGCGGCTTGCAAACTCGCTGCTGCCGGCTGAGAGCCACCTATCGCTAAATTGTCCTTTTTTTCCATGTATTCAGACATAAAAAGCCTCCTTTTCGTAACGTTAAACAACACCTGACTTCATGTTGGCATTTTTCAGAACTCAGGTCAAGTTTAACATTATTTAAAAATCGGATGCGTTGACTGGTATACATGCAGCTGCCCCGCCTAAAAAATGTGCGCAGGCGTATCTGGTCCCTGAGGGCCAGATAGCCTGCGCCGCGCTCGTATTTGCGTACCCGCAAATAGAGCGCGTTCACGAATGCGGCTGCTCAGGCGTCGTGTTTGGCTTCGGAATCGGCTGTTTCTTCAACGGGCTCGGTTTCTTCGGCTGTTTTTGCTTCTTCTTTTGCGTCTTCGGCAAGCCTGGCCTTTTCGGCGGTTTTGACTTCGGATTTGGCTTCCTCAGTGGGCCTGGCTATTTCGGCGACGACAGAGGCTTCATTCGAAGATGCCGGGGCCGGAAGCTGGAAGCGTTTGGTGAATTGGAGGACGTTTTGCTTCTTCCATGGGCCAAAGAGGCACATGGCGAGCCCTATAAATCCGAGTGTTGCGAAGGGGATGGAGAGGATTTGGCCCATGTGGAGGCCTGTCTCAAGTTCACCTTCCTGGCGTTCCTTAAAGTATTCGACGAAGAAGCGCATGCAGAAGTAGGCGATGAGGATCAGCGAGGACAGGAGGCCGAGGGGGCGATCTTTTTTGGTCTTTTTGTAGTAGAAGTAGGCGCCATAGAGGATGAGGAAGGCGACGAGACCCATGGCAACTTCGAAGAGCTGCGATGGATAGCGAGCGATGTTGTCAATGCCGTCGCGACCGTGGCGTACAAAGATAAAGGCCAGGGGGTGATTTGGGTCGACGGGTGCGCCGACGATTTCGGAGTTAAAAAAGTTGCCCAGGCGTACGCAGATCATCGCAAACGGGATGGTGAGCGCCATCCTGTCGAGTGTGACGCGAGCGGGCGTGCGGCGGAAGAACCAGTCGTAAACCAGACAGACGAGGATGAGGCCGGTGGCCGCACCGTGGCTTGCCAGTCCCCCCTGCCAGAATTTGAAAATCTCGATGGGATTGGCCAGATAGCGCTCTGGCTCATAGAAGAGGCAGTGACCCAGGCGCGCACCAAAGACGATGCCAATCATGAGGGCGTAGGTGAGGTTGGTGGCCTTTTCGGGGTCCTCGTTCTCGTCGCGATAGCGCCAGCGCAGCGTGATGTAGCCCACCGCCAGCGCCAGCGCAAACAGGACGCCATAGTATCTGAGTTCGATGGAGCCTATACGAACCAGCGTTGGATCCCAGTCCCAGACGACCTGCGCCAACGACTGCAAAAGGGTTTCAGTCATGAAATCATCTCCTCGTCATAGTAAAGTTATTTGCGGGGCTCCCTGCCCCGTGACAGTATTTTCCTTATGTGGGGGAACTTGTTCCCCCACACCCCCTGCGTGCCTCCCCTTTCAGGGGAGGTGGCGGCGAAGCCGACGGAGGGGTTCTCGTATCGCTTTGGGTGAAGGGTAAAAATTATTGCTTATGGCGACATGTCTTGCCTTGCGAATGGATGAAACGCAGTCTGTTTGTGTCGTGATTAAAACTGAAAACGCTATAAAAGGCCGTTAATGTCGGTGGTATGCGCTGGCGACAGTCGCTCCGGCGCAGGCCGGACATAAACCCATGGCAAACAAAACTACAACAGGCTGGGGCAAAAATCGATTGACTTTTTTCATGGTGCAAAGCAGCGGCATCGCTCATAATCTTCTGCTTGCCCTGCTTTGTAAAAAAGGGCGCGCGCGTTGCGTGTTGGGGAACATGTTGACAGCTGTTGAGCTCTGGAGTTCTCCCGCCTTCGCAGGCAGAAAACCATCACAAAAAGCGGTACTTTTGGCCAAAATGAAGGACTTCGTCCTCTACCCACAAGCGATACGCGCACCCCTCCGTCGAAGCCTCCCTCTCTGAGGGAGGTGGCGCAAAGCGCCGGAGGGTGCCCGCCACCACCTCCCCTAAAGGGGAGGCACGCAGGGGGTGTGGGGGAGCAAGCTCCCCCACAAAAATAAAGAACTCAATGGCTTCGAAGGGATCCATGCCAATCAAAAAGCAAAAAAAGCTCTTTCGCGACCCCGTGCACAATGTCATTCATTTTGATCTGAGTGATCCCACGGAACGGATGCTGTTTGCGCTCATCGACACGCCCCCGGTTCAGCGTCTTCGTCATGTTCGACAGCTTGGGCTGGCCTGTTTTATCTATCCGGGGGCTGAGCATACGCGTTTTGGACATGCTCTTGGGACGCAGCACGTGGCCAATCGTCTTTTCGAAGCGGCCGCGCCCGGCGGTGATCTTTTCGAACGCGCTGTGGTGAGGGCAGCGGCGCTCTTGCATGACGTGGGCCATGCTGCGTTCAGCCATGCTTTCGAGACGGGGCTCTCGGCGATTGCGCCCTTTCATCACGAGCGCATGACCTGTATGGGCATTCTCGATCCCAGCGGGAGCATTTTCCAAATCCTGTCGGCATTCGACCCGCGCCTCCCGCAGGCCGTCGTCGACTGTATTGCCCACGAACGGCATGCCTGGTACCACACGATTGTGTCCGGGCAGCTTGATGCCGACAGAATGGACTACATTCTGCGCGACGGCTATATGACGGGCATCAAGAGCTACCACTACGATATGGACCGCATCATCGAAATGCTGGAGTTCGACGCGCTGGGCCTCATCGTGAGCCACCGGGCAATCCCGGCTGTCGAAAACTACCTCATCAGCCGCTATCACATGTACCAGCAGGTGTACCACCACAAGACGGTGCGGGGGGGGGAGAAGCTCCTCGAATCCCTGTTTCGCCGCCTGGCGGATCTCGTGCTGGAAGGAAACCGGGAGGTTCTTAACGTTGGCCGGCTTGGCCGGCTTCTGGGCGACGTCATCGACAAACGGCGCGTTGACCCTGCGCTCTGCCTGGCGGTTCACGATGCCCATGCCTGGGCTGCACTTGATGCCTGGTGCGATGCGGCTGATCCGATCCTGGCACACCTCTCCCAAAGTCTCATTTCGCGGCGCTTTTTCAAGACTGTCGAGGTTCCCAACGAAGCCTGTACGCTGCTGCGCCGCCAGTGGCCTGAACTTGAAGCCATCGTGCATCGTTCGGGATTTGAGCCGCGTTACTACCTCCACCTGGATACGACACAGAATACAGCGTTTGCGCCCTACGGGCCAGCGCCTGCGCCGCTTCTCCCTTTTCCCGGCATCTCGCCCAAGCCCCCGGCAATGCGGCACGACGACATCCGCATTCTGCTGCCGTCAGGAAACATCGCTCCCATCCAGGAAGCCAGCCCCATCGTCGACATGCTGACCCGTGCACCCAGACACATCGCCAGACTCTGCTTTCCCGAAGCAGCTCGTCCCAGCATCCTTGAACACCTGAGAGGTATGAGGGTCCTTTGAGGTTTTTTATGTGGGGGCCGCGCCCCCTACGCCGCTATCGCACTCGCCTTTAGGGGAGGCACGCAGGGGGTGCGCGTATCGCTTGTGGGTGAAGGGCGAAGGCTTTGTTTTTGACGATATACCTTGCCAAAGCGAACAAAAGAAATGCTGTCTGCTTGTGTTGTCACTTAACCTGAAAACACCCTATGGTTTTATGGGGCCCGCTATTGCTCGCCTGGGCGAGCAATACGCGGCCGGGCGCGGCTATCTGCAAGCAGATACGCCGCGCCTTTTATTTTTTGTGGGGGAGGAATGCATCTTTAGTTTGTATCTCTTTATGATTTGATCAATCGTTCTAAATAAAGTATATTATAATTATTTTGCTTGGTTTTGTGGGCTTTCGCAATCGATTTCAGCATCGATTTCGAAGAAGGCAAGCACCACGAATACCAAGATGGGCGATATTCTGGATTTGGAGACGTTCACTGTACTAATTCTTCAGGTAACATCGTTCGAATGGATAGCCGAGGCGAGCTCAGATCGCCGCCACTCCCCAAAAGACCCCTCGAATTGCGCTCTCCGGCTGGCGAGGGCGACCTTTGGGACTATAACAACGTTGGCAGCCGGGATAAGTTTAGTGGCTTTATGGATGCCTTGGACGATTTTGGATTTGCAGGCAAGAGAATATGGCAGGATGCCTGCTTTTATTCCAGTGGTGCCAAATCGCCCAACAGAGCTTTCTATTGCTCGAACAACGAGGACAAGCGTTGCTGTCTTGAGGACGTTCCTATCTGCAAAATTCCAAATTCATGGCCATGTCATCAATAACTATATTTTGTGGAGATGAGCGATGACTAAACGCTATCTTGCTTCTGTATCGATTTGTTTTGTCCTTCTTCTGGCCCTGCTTATGTCCTCGCCCGTACAAGCCGATGAGGCCAATGGCGCTAACACCATGCGTTTGGGTGTCGGTTTAGGATACACATTCATACATCCAGAAAACGATCATGCTGTCACATTATACTTGAGCTTCCAGTATGCATTTGCCAGTTTCTATCGCATGGGCATGAATGGACACATTGATTACTACTACCGTCCCTACGATGGCTATTTTGTCAATCATGTATTTGTGTTTACGCCACTATGGACGCATGAATTTATCGTCTGGCGCAATGAGACATTCGAATTAGCGCCACGCCTAGGTCTTGGCTATCAATTATACTATGCTTCCAGTGGATGGGAAACAGGTGATGACGCAAGGGGAATCGGTGCTCTTGGTCCCCATGGCCTTGCCTTCAATTTCGGCCTTGGCTTTGGCTGGGTTATCACAGACCTGCTCCTGCTTCGTTTTGGCATTGATTACGGTCTCACAACGTTGCTTGGAGGGGGTGAGCGTGGGTTTATCATCCATCAGCTCAGTGCAGGACTCAACATCGTGTTTCGCCTATAGATGGCATCAGGGTCGGCTTATTTTGCCCATCTTGCATTCCGCCTGTAGGACGACAAAACTCCACCCACAAGCGATGCGTCAGCATCGCAGGGGGTTCGAAGGAACTGCCCTCCCCCGAAAAAGTCCTACTTAAAACCAAACTGGCGCCGCACCTCTTCGAGGGGGATTTCGAGGACTTTGGCGATTTCGAACAGGTAGGCCTGAAGACGGGGTGGGGAGAGACCTTCGACATCGCGCCGTTCGAGCTGTTCGATGATTTTGAGAGGGATGCGCGTCTGGAGAGAGAGTTCCTTGGGGGTCATGCCGGCATCGCAGCGCTTCTGCGCAAGCCAGTCGCCTGCTTCGGCAGGGCACTGCGCCGCATCATAGGCTTTGACAGCGGCAAACATCCCCGACAGCTCGCGGCTGACCACGGGCAGATCGGGTTCGGAGATGACTGGCGCCCTCTCGGCTGCCTGAGCATTTTCGGCTTCCATGCCGGCACGCCGATAGGCCGTCTCAAGCAGAACCACTGTCTGTTTGATGGTTTCGGCTGGCAGTACCGCCGACACGAGGCCATTCTCCCGCCGGTACCCTTCCCAAAGCTTGCGATAGGCCTGGCGCGTTTCTTCGAAGGTATCGACTCTGAGAAAAGCACGCGGATTCGCCTGGACATTGAGAAGCGGCAAACAGGGCTGCGGATCAAACCTGAAGCCTGCGATGAGCTGTTCGACGATGGGTTCCAGATCGAGAGGAATGGAACCTTCCTGCGGCATGTGATTGTTGACAGCGTGCTTGCGGATAAAAAACCACCGCCTTTCGTGATAAGCGAGCGTTCCAAAAACCTGAACATTCGCTCCGAACTGCATGCCCCACGCGTGGCACAGCGCATCGGATTGCATGACCTCGCTGCCTTCGCGCCGGCCATTCAGGAGAAAAGCACTCCGAAAGCCCGATACCGCCGCAACAAACTTTTCCTGACTATCGGCAGGAAGGCTGCGATAGACGCTGACAAAGTCCCATGCATCGCGCACTGGCAGGATGTAGGGCAAAACATCATCCATGCCGGGCGTATGCTCCAGATGCGCAACGATAGCATAGCGAATCCACTGGGCGGCCGCCCAAAGCGACGAAGGCTCGCCGTTGGCCAACACGACGGGAACGTCTGCCAGCAGAAAGAGGCGGCTGTCGCGCGCCGAAAACTCGGGCCGAAGATCGATGATAACCACATCATAGGGCATGGTATGCAGGCGATCAACGAGCCCCTGGAGCTGCGAGACTTTGGGGTTAAGCAAGACAGTGTCGAGGTTGGGCGTCGACGTCGGAACGGGCGCAAACTCGGTAGCATCCTGCAGGGTCTGAGGGGGCATTTCCAGCTCGAACCGAAGTCCCTGCCCAAAAGCATCCAGGTCAACGACGAGGACGCGTTTATCTTTGGAAGCAAGCGCATAGGCCAGCTCGGCGGCCACAGTGGTTCGCCCGACCCCGCCCTTGGGACCGGCCAGTACCAGAATCTGGTTGCTTGCTGGAATGTCTCGCCGCTTTTTTCGCATCAAACCCCCTCGGACAGTGCGCAGGACGGGTGGAATATCTACTTGCCGGAATACTCGGCCGCAAAGGCTGCAATCTTGTCAAAAGCATCAAGAAGCGTACGTTCATCGGGCAGAAAGACGATTCGGAAATAGCCTGCATCTGAAGCGTGATAACCGAAACCGCTGCCCGGTACGACGACGACGCCGGTAGCACGCATTAACGCCTGACACCAAGCACTATCGTCAGTGATTCCCTCAACGCGAACGAAAGCATAAAAAGTTCCCTTTGGTGCAACACACGACAGGCCGGGAATTGCCTCAATCCGCGACATGCAGATATCACGGCGTCTTCTCAGTTTTTCGAGTACCTCGGGCAAGTGCTTCTGCCCGCCTTCGAGGCAGGGTTTTACCGCGTACTGGAAAGCATGATTCGCGCACAAACGCGCACGCAGCATGCGATGAATACCGTCGACATAGGATTCGAGGCGCTCGCGCTTTCCGCTGACAACGCCCCACCCCATGCGTATGCCGGGCCCGAGATAGGCCTTGCTCAGCCCGTTGAAAGTGACCACCGACACTTCGTCATCCAGCGAAGCCAGGCTGACAAACGCCTCCTGATCATCCAGCACAAGCCTCTCATAGATTTCGTCATTGAGAATGAGGAGATTGTGCGCTTTCGCAATGTCGATGATACGGAGCAGAATGTCTTTTGAACAGACAGAGCCTGTTGGGTTGTTGGGATTAATGACGACAATGGCCCGGCTGCGTCCATCAACAAGGCTGGCCATGTGCTCAATATCGGGCATCCACGCGTTCGATTCGTCGAGCCGATAATAGCGCGCCTCCACCCCCAGGCGCCCCAGAATCGCCGCATACAGCGGATACGTCGGCGCGGGTAAAAGAATATTGTCGCCGGCATTCGCCAAAGCCATGATCGCCAAATCGATGCATTCGCTGGCGCCATTGCCGGTAAAAACATCAATAATATTATGAATGCCCTGGCGCTCGCGAGCATCTTTTGCAATCGCCTCAAGTGCCTCGGGCAGACCTTCCGAAGGGGCGTAGCTGCTTTTCCGATTTGACATGGCCCATTCGGCCGCCAGGCGAGCTTCATCCACCAGGTCAAAATCGTACACATTCGGATCGCCGATGTTCAGGTAGAGCATGCGCTGCCCCTGACGCTCAAGCGCACGTGCCAGCACCACCACCTCGCGGATCGCATAGTGCACATTTGCGCTTGCGTGAGAAGGCTCAATGATGCTGCCAGAATAGGGGCTGGATGAATCGTAAACGGTTTTCTGCTGCATGGTATCTCCTCAATGATGCCCCTTGCCCGCAGCGGTCATGACAATACGACCGCCGCCGAAGCATGCCATTATGCCAACTCAAGAATGTAATCCAGTATCTCAATCACCCGCGTTTCGTCCTCATGCCGCACCAGATACAGGAACTCGCCCATGGCATCTGCATAGGCACCCGGCACGGGTTCGGCCATCACCATGCTGTCACTGTAATGGCGCATGATATTCTCATGACTGTGTTTGTGAGGCTGATTGGTACGCCGCCCGGCAAAACCCACCGAGTACTTGACAACATAGTCGTCAAACGCACGCGCATTATGCAGCGCCGCCGCCCAGGTTTCATAAAGGTTAACATTCGCCGAATAATTCATCATGTCGATGGTGTACAGCCCCGGCGGCCGAACGTTAATCTCAAGGAAGCAATAAGTTGCAGGGCCCGTTCGGAACCACTCAATGTGGAAAAATCGCTCTCGAATCTTAAACGCCTCGACGCAGCGCCTGCCCAGTTCGACCAGCACAGGATCAAGCTTCGTCCGGTTAAAATAGTAGATCGAGCGCGCCTCATTGACACTGTCCATCACGCTGTCGTTGTACTCATGCGACGTCTGGAAAAGAATCTCTCCATGGCGATCCACAAAACCATCGAAGGTAACAATGTCACCCTCAATGTACGCCTCGCAGATGTACGGCCCGTGAATGTAGCTGAAACAGTTTTCAATGTCCTCAGCACTCCTGAGCGCATACGTCGCACACGCCCCTACGCCGACAACGGGTTTGACCACGATTGGATAGCCCACGCGCCGCGCAAAGGCCAGAAGCTGATCGACCCCCTCAACGAGTTCACCCTCCGCCACGGTGATATTCGCACTGCGCGCCACGGACTTCATCCCAAGCTTGCTCCGGTTGATGTCCGTCTGGGCAGGTTTTTGACCGAAAACATTAAAGTCCTCTCGCAGCTTCGCCTCTATCCCCAGCCAAAACTCATTCTGCGAATCAATGCGGTCAATCTTGCCATGGCGCGCCGTCAGATACCCGGCGGCCCGCAGCACCGCATCGTAGTTCGTCATGTCCGGCACATAGACATACTCATCAAGCGTGGCCCGAAGCTCGTCCGATATCGTCGCACTGTCACCAATGCCGAGCGCCGTGGCCCCGTACTTCTTCAGAGCACGTGCATAATTGATTTGGTTGGGCGGAAAATGCGGTGAGATGAGAATGACATTCATGAAAACAAGGCTCCTGGGCGGGGTAAAACAATCATGGGGGCGGGTAAATCGCGCAAAGAGGACGCGCAAAATAAGCAGCTTATTTTACTCTAAAACATGCCAGAGATCCAGCATTTGTGCTCGTGGAGTGTGCACACAACTCAGTAGAGGCGTAGCACGCTACACCCTTACTGTGACGATTTTTTCGTTGGGGGCCACGCCCCCTGCGCCGCTATCGGCTGTAGTAACGGGCGACCAGGGACGGTCGCCCCTACAGCCGATACGCGGCTACCCCCTGTGCGGGGCTCAAACGCCGCCCCGCAACGCCCCGCTTTTTTGTGGGGGAACTCTGTCCCCCTCCCTGAGGGGGATGTCGGCATCTTCCTCGAAGAGGAAGTGTTTGCCGACAGGGGGAGCCCCCCACACCCCCTGCAATGCTGCGCATTGCTTGTGGGTGAAGGGCGAAGTGTTGCAGAGAAAATGTTGACGATATGTGTCGTCACTTAAGCTGAAAAGGATACACCTAAACTCCCCTCCTTTGGAGGAGTACCCAAAGGGCGGTTTGCCCCAACGTGCTCAAATGCACAAATATCCTATCCAGGACAACAAACTGGCGCTTACGAGGCGATGGCTGCATTCTATGCCAGCGTTTCGTCTATGTAGGGGGTGTTTTTTTAAACCCGCCCTCTACCAAATCCATCCATTGCTTGTACAATATTTCAGCTCGGTATCTACTATACACAATAAGAGCCATGGTAAACATGAGCATGCACATTATAATAAACCAAGTTAGGCTTGTAAAGTCAGCAATGACCCCTGGAAAGGGATTCCGTTCGGGAGAAAACAGCACTGGGGAGAGGATAGAAAATAGCATCTGGGAGAAGGACATCGTAATACAGTAAAACCAGGGTATAAACAGCATTAGGCTGCCGAAGAACACAGTACCGAAAACCCAATTAGGTATGAAATACTGGTAATCCATGCGCTTCATGCTTCCCAGCCGCGCAGCTTCATCCATATGCATGGAATGCCCCTCAAGCTCAACACTACTGATGGTGCGTATGGCATGAACGAGCCTGTCGAGATTCTTAACCCGTTGGTTGGGATAAGGTGACACCATGACTTCGAGCAATTCCACGAGCCATTGGGGTGTGTCTTTGGGGAGATAAGGTTTGAATCGCAGCGTCATAGAACACGGGAAAGAGACAGCGCGTTTTTTGTGGCCCGTTTTCCATCGTTTTCGGATGGCGTCTGCGATGGCAAAAAAAGGTGTTCGCAACGTGGTCAAAAAAGATCGTTCTTTCTTTTTCGGAACGATGGCGAAAGTGCCTTGCATCTGCATTTTGTAGGGCGCAACGCCCGTGAGCAGGTGGATGAGCGTGGCACCCAGCCCGTAGACGTCAGAATCTGGCGTAGAGGTGCCCATGCATTGTTCGGGCGCCATGTAGCCAGCCGTGCCTGCGAACGTCGAGCCACCCGTGCGGCGCTCGCTGAACATGGCAGCACCGAAATCGATCAAGTAGATGTCGCCTTCTGGTGTCATCATGATGTTCGATGGCTTAATATCGCGGTGCACGATTGGCGGGGAGTAGCTTCTGAGCTTTTCGAGGATGGGAATGATCGCAAGCGCGATGGCAATGACCTCCTGGGTGGAAAATGTTTCGCCCCTGTCCAGTTTGGCCTGAAGCGATTCGCCCGGAATGAAGTCCTGGACGAGAAAATAGTAAGGCTGTGGGCCGGCAGTGGCGTCGATGGCATCAATGTAGCGCGGCGTGCCCTCGACTTGCATCGATTTAAGCAGCGCAATTTCGCGCATGAAGAGATCAGAAGCTTTCCAGTCGGCGATTTCGCGAAATGACAGTGCCTTGATGGCAACGTTCGGCACGGCGCAAAAGAGCTCTGAGCGAAGGTAGCGTGCTTCGTAGACCGTTCCCTGCGCACCGCGTCCGATGGTGCGCAGAATTCGGTATTGGCTGGCCAATTGCGGATGAACACGCAATGCTTCGATTTCCGGGCTGTTTTCTTCGCAACCGGCAAGAGTATCGCCAGATGATGGCTTAAGCGCTATCAATTGCCGATGGGTAGGCAGGGCTCCGATTCCGGGAGTGTTTTCTTTGCAGCCGGCGAACTCATCGCCATATCTCTGTGTAAGCCTCATCTTTTTACAGTTTCCCTGCGAAAATAGCCGCCATTGCGCGGCGCCCCGATAAATTCGATTTTTCCTGCGTCTTTCAAGTGTCCAAGGTAGCGCTGAACCGTGCGCAAGGGCATATTCAATGCCCCTACAATCGCATTCGCACGGCATCCCGGGTTCGCATCAATATATGCCAGCACAGCCAAGATATTGCCATTTACTGCGCCATTTACTGCGCCATTTACTGCGCCAACGGTTGGATGCCGTTCGCCCTGATGTGTTTTGAGCGTCCGCAGGATCTTGTCCAGCATATAGTCGATGAAAACGCCACAATCGCCGTTTGCCGTGCTGTCTGCGATAGCCTGGGTAGTATGCCTGCTGCCTGTCGTAAATCATGGATTCAACTGGCAGATGAAGGAAAACGGTATGTAGTTTGCCAAGCAGCAGCGATTGCCACAAACGCCCCATACGCCCATTGCCGTCCGCAAAGGGATGGATGAATTCGAATTCGTAGTGAAACACACAACTGCGAACCAGCAGATGATCTTTGGCATTTTTCAGCCAATCGAACAGATCGTCAATCAATGCTGCAACACGGTTCGCCGGTGGTGCTATATGGACAACATCTGTTTGTGAAAAAACGCCAACCCCTTTTGTCCTGAATTGTCCCGGCTGTTCCATCAACGCGGCCATCATTGTTCCGTGTGCCTTCAGCAAGTCGCTGACAGAGAATGGATTCAGCTGCGGGAACAGGTCGTAAGTCGCGATGGCGTTTTTGACCTCCTGAACCTCTCGAAGCGATGCTACGATTTGCTTGCCGTCGAGGATGGCCGTCACTTGATTTTCTGTCAGCGAATTCCCTTCAATGGCGAGCGAAGAATGGATGGACTTGATTTTGTTTACGCGGCGCAGGCGCAGGGCATCCGCTTGTTCCATCCTCATGGCGTAGCGTTCGATGCGCGCAGAGATTTCTGCGATCATCGAAATCGCCTCGGCAGATACAGTAAATGGCGGTTGATAGCTCACGGAGTTTCCCCCCACATACATCAAAGCGGGTTCCCAATGGCGATTGCCTCAAAATTCATTTGGGACAAAACCATACCAACAAGGAAACTAGCGCAGATTAGGAGAGTCTCACAAATCAACGCTTAGTCATCATCGTCATCATAAACCGGACCAATATCGACACAGTCCACAGTATAGTCTTGCCGAGCATCGACGGTGATCGTGCAATCGTGAAGCCTTGAAGGTTCTATCCAACTGCCGGTGTCTATATTTTTGTGATAACGGATGGTGAGTATGCCGTTTTCGTCTGTCCAGGTTGGCGCGGGCTCGTCTTCCCTGTTTCCATCGCCGGTGGCGAGTCGCAATGCGGTACCTAAGCGAAGATCTGGCTCAAGGATATCAGGATTGGCACGAATGACGCCGGCAAAATGCGCAAAAAGCGATTTGTCTGGAAGTTGTACCAAACGCGGCGTGTCACCCAATATGACGGCAACATACCACCTGGCACCCTCGGAGTCACTTACAGTGGGCCACGGTGCTTTGATCACCTCGACTAAAGCCACATTGCCAAGGGCATAACGCACATGGCACGACCGATTCTGCCCCAATGTTGCTTCGACCATTGCCTTGGCGGTATTGTATTCTTCTCCATCTTTGCGCAGCCTGTTGGTCATGTCCTCATGCCACATTACCCCTGGAACAGTCGTCGGCGTGAGCGTTGCTTTCGCAGATGGTGTCGTGTCTTTGGGTAAAGATTGATGATACGCTGAACATGACACACCTAACACAACGCACAAAAGACAGGATGGTACATGAAATTTAAACATCGTCCTCACCGTCTTTTTTGGTGGGATCCTCGTGCAGCTGTTCGTCTTCGATCCACTTGATTTGTTCCGGCTTTAACCCTTTCCCCTTAGATTCTGCCACATGATAGACGGTGAAAACTTCGGCAAAATCTTCGCCCGGCTCGCGCAGCTGAGGGTAACTGACTTTTTTGTCAAACGCCGCGCTGTCAAAGGCATACCAAGCTTGTTTTTTATAACCCTGGTGAATTTGACGTGGCCTGTCGTTTCGCCTGCCCTTCATCCAGGGTTTTCCGCTTGCCCACGAATCACGCATATACTCAAAAAGCGTGCAGTCTTTGAGTGCCTTTTCGAAACGCCTGGAATCCTGGCAGACATCTGTGATGCCATGGATATCGCAATCACAGTCTTGATAGGCTTGAAGGACATGACTGCTAATATCATCATACCTTTCAATCTCATTTTCAAGGACTGATTTTGCTACTGCCCGCGCGATTTCCTTGTCTTTAGCCGTAAACGATTTTGGGTAACAATTGTCCTCTCCCAGGCAATGGATAATGCTTTGGAGCAGTTGGGCAGCGTCATAGGTTGGCAACAACCCATCCGTCCAACCAGAAAACTTTCGAAATTTTTTCCCTGCTTCAGATTCCCCTCCAGAATACTTGCCTGCGGATCCATCCAGAATATGCGCGATTTCATGGATGACGGTACTCTCAAAGATAGGAAGCCCATACTTTGCATCACCCATGTCGCAATTCGGGTGTCTTACTTTTCTGCTGAGATTCTCTTCGGTGTAATAGACAAGGATGCTACCGTGTTCGAATACGGCTCTGCCGCCAGAATCACGCATGGCTCCATACATGACACTATGAACCATTTCGTGCTGCGATGGCGATAGCAGAAGCAGACTTCTGTAAATTCCCTTAGCACCGCCTCGTGTCCAATCCTTGAGAAGACGTTTCCCTGACGCCAGTAATACAGCCTCTTCCTGGTCTGGATCACTTGAAAAGTCCTTCGCAATCTCTATGAGAGAATGGTGCACAGCGGCTTTGTTTTTCAGTGTTGGACAGTCAAGATTGCTCGTATCAATCAAATCTACGTCAAAACGGGCCTTGATGCATTTTTTAAGAGCATCAACTGCACCAATATGTTCATAGAGTTTGTCCAGGCAGTCATGCCTTTGCGCAGCGGTAAGATTTTTAGCAGTTATCAACGCGTCGATCATTAACGATGTTGCGAGATGTTCGCCATCGCGATGATTGGAATTCATGATTTTGTGATAGGCATCGTTATCTCTGTTGCACATCAAATCATCGTGTATTTCCCAGAAATTGACTTTCTCTGGGGAGAGCTCATCTTTTCTAGAAGACGCCAACTCATGCGACATACAGTTATTGGGTTTATGCGCCTGTTGAGATTCGTACTCTCCCATCTCGGTCTCCTACACTCTCTGCGACAGTAACGCCTCAGCGTAAATATGTTAACATTGACGGCGCCTTGTTGTCGAGATGTTTTGTTCCATTGAGGCGTCAGACAAGGCACACGACAAGCGATACGCAGTATCGCAGGGGGTTCGGGGGAGCAATGCTCCCCCGAGAGCGGGCGTTGCGGGCCGGCGATTGAGGCCCGCAAAGGGGGTAGCCGCGTATCGGCCACACCCCCTTTTACAAAGGGGGTGGCGCCGCAGGCGACGGGGGTTTGTGGCCGATAGCGGCGCAGGGGGCGCGGCCCCCTCAAACAAAGCACACGCAGGGGCGAACTGTGTTCGCCCGTCTGCAATCAGAGCCGGATGGCGGGGAAGCGCGTCAGTGCTTCGAGTTCGCGGCAGCGTTGCTGGACGGAGCCGAGGGTGGCGCGTTTGAGTCCGTCGAGGCTGTAGCCTTCGATGGTGTGGCTGGCCAGGGCGGTGCCGACGATGATGCCTTCGCGGAGGGTGTCGTCGGTGACGGTTTTGTGTTTGGCGAGTGTTCCGAGCAGGCCGCCGGCAAAGGTGTCGCCGCATCCGGTTGGATCGACGATGTTTGCGGTGAGGTAGGCCGGGCATGAGAAGAAGCTGGTGTCATGCAGCATGGCGGCGCCGTAGCGTCCGCATTTGATGACGACAATTTTCGGGCCATAGCTTCGGATCATGTGTGCGGCCTGGGTGAGACATTTTTGGCCGCTTAGCAGGCGTGCTTCGGTTTCGTTGACGATGAGCATGTCGATGCGCTCAAGAACCTTCATGAGGGCGGCGCGTTCGTGGTTAATCCAGAGGTTCATGGTGTCGGCGGCGACGAATTTTGCCCGGGACTGCTCGACGACTTTGAGCTGGAGCTGTGGCAGGATATTGGCCAGAAACAGAAAGTCGCAGTCTTTCTGGCTGTCGCAGAGTTCGGGTTCGAAGTTGGCAAAGACATTAAGATCGGTTTTAAGCGTCGTCGCTTCGGCGAGGTCGTCGTCGTAGGAGCCCTGCCAGTGGAAGGTTTTCCCTGCCTGTGTGGTGACAGTCGACAGGTCGACACCGCGTTCGACGAGGAAATCGAGCTGTGTTCTGTCGAAATCTTCGCCCAGGACGGCGATGACCTGAGGCTGGCTGAAGAGACCGGCGGAAGCCGAAAAATAGGTTGCAGAGCCGCCCAACCCAACGCGATCGCTTGCTTGTGGTGTCGAAATGGTATCCAGCGCAATAGAGCCCACGACGACGAGTGAGGACGCCGCTCCGTCGAGAGAAGCCATGACCACCTCCAAAAATAGTCAAACCCATGCCTAACCGCGCCTGCGACTCGAAAAAACGGAGCCGCCACGCGTGCGCGTTACGTACCACAAAGCCCTACATGTCGCAATTCTTATTTCTTTTATGTATGGAGCAGGCGGTCAGGCGATCCGTCTGGCAAAGTGTCCTGGAGGGGGGAAATGATGACTCAAAACGCAAACATGCTTAACAAAGACGACGTGTGTATGTTAAAGGCAAAATTGGGGTTCGTGCGCACGGCAGATGGCGTGAACGTTATAGTTTAGGAGCAGGTGGATGACGGTCAAGGAGCAAAAACTCGGCGAACTGCTTTTGCGCAGTCAAATAGTGACGGGAGCCCAGCTTGAGCAGGCGCGCAGTGAGCAGCGCAAGCAGGGGGGGAGGCTTTCGGGCGTGCTGACAAAGCTCGGCTACGTGCGCGAGCAGGATATGACGAGTTTTCTGAGCCGTCAGTTTGGGGTTCCGTTTGTAAATTTGACCGAGATTGGCGAGGTGAGCAAGGATATCCTTCGCACCATCCCGCGTGATATGGCGCTGAAGCACTGTTGTTTGCCGATCAATCGCAGCGGCAATGCACTGATAGTGGCCATGAGCGATCCAACAGACATGTTTGCGATCGACGATTTGAAGTTTTTGACGGGCTACAGCATTGAGGTGGTTGTGGCAGGAGAGCAGGCCATCCTCGAAGCCATTGAGCGGTATTATCCCAAGAGTGCCTCGGATAGCCGCCATGAAGCGTCTGGCGCGGTCGATTTTGAGTCAGCCTTTGGCGATCTCAGCCTTGACGACATTGAGTTTGGCGAAGAAGAAGAAGCCGTCAATGCGGTTGATCTTCAGAATATGGCGGAGGAAGCACCGGTTGTGCGCCTGGTCAACGCGATTTTGGTCGATGCCATCCGCAACGGCACTTCAGATATTCACATTGAACCTTACGAAAAGCAGATGCGCGTGCGCTTCCGAATCGACGGCGTCCTGAAGGAAGTGATGCGTCCGCCTTTGAAGCTTCGCAATGCGATTGTGAGCCGCATTAAGATCATGTCGAGTCTGGACATTGCCGAGCGCCGCCTGCCACAGGATGGCCGTATTAAGCTCAAGCTTGGCGCAGGCCGCGAGATGGATTTTCGCGTTTCCGTGCTGCCGACGCTTTTTGGCGAGAAAGTTGTCATGCGTCTGCTGGACAAATCCAACCTTCAGCTGGATATGACGAAGCTTGGTTTTGAGGAGAAAGCCCTGAAGGATTTCAAGGAGGCGATTCACCGTCCTTATGGCATGGTGCTCGTGACGGGCCCGACGGGGTCAGGCAAAACGACGACGCTGTATTCCGCTTTAAGTGAACTCAACACGCTTACAGAGAACATTTCGACGGCCGAGGATCCGGTCGAATTTAACCTCATGGGGATCAATCAGGTTCAGATTCACGATGGGATTGGTTTGAACTTTGCGGCGGCGCTTCGCAGTTTTCTGCGCCAGGATCCCGATATCATCATGGTGGGTGAGATTCGCGATTTTGAGACGGCTGAGATCGCCGTCAAATCGGCGTTGACGGGGCACATGGTGTTGAGCACGCTGCATACGAACGATGCGCCCTCGACGGTAAGCCGGTTGTTGAACATGGGTATTGAACCTTTTCTTGTGACGAGTTCGGTGAACCTTATTTTGGCACAGCGCCTCGCACGTAAGCTTTGTCAGCATTGCAAGCGCGAGGCACATGTGGATGTGGAGGCGCTTCGCCGTGCGCAGGTTGCAGAGGATCGCATCCCCGGGGCAAAAATTTTTGAACCCGTGGGCTGTGACCATTGCAACGGCGGTTTTAAAGGCCGTATTGCCTTGTACGAGGTGATGGTATTTAACGAAGAGCTGCGATCATGTGTGTTACAGGGGTATTCGACGGCGGAGCTGAAGGCGGAGGCTATCCGGCTTGGCATGCAGACGCTTCGCCAGGCAGGGCTCAATAAGGTGCTCGACGGTATGTCGAGCATTTCGGAGGTCGTGCGCGTCACGGCGCCGGACTAGGCAAGGGAGGGTTGGAGCATGACCGTGCGATACGAAGATGTGGTGATTCGACGCCTTCGCCTGGACGATTTGGAGGCCATTCAGGCACTTCATGCACGCCAGGCTGCCGCTTCAGACGATGCCTTCAGTGAACTCAGGGTGACACCCAGGCAGCATGCCTGGGAGATGTATCGGCTGCGCCAGTCCTGGATAGCTGATCAGCGCTATATTGCGTATGTCGCGTGTGCCCCCGGCGAAGAAGGGGAGCTTTTGCTGGGCTATGGTGCAGCGGTCATCGAATATCAGGCGCACCTCTTTAAGGTCGAAGTCACCGCCTCGCTTGGCGAGCTTTGGGTGGAGCCCGAGCATCGACGACATGGCGTAGGACGTGCGTTGGTATCGTCTATTCTGGAGGCTGTTGCCGCCCGTGGCATAACCTGGGTAAGTGTTCACCTGGCGGGCAATGCTCAGGAGGCCTTGCCATTTTTTGACAAGTTGCAGTTTCGGGTAGGGGCGACAGAGCTTCGCCTGAATCTTTCTGCCTGCGCCCAGTGAGCGCATCCCTCGGAGGGTTTGGTTCGTTATGACTGATCTTCACATCGCGTCGCTTCAGCATCTGTCTCCCTGGACGGAGTCGATCACGGATATCCTTGGTGTTCATCTGCATCGCTATCTGATGCCCCTGTTGCTGGATCACAAAATAGGGCATCTTTGGGTGATGATCGGCTTTGAGGCGAGTCATATGCCATCGGTGCTGCTGCGCATCACGGCGAATGGTTCTCAATTGGACAGCATGGATGTCGAGTATGCCTCTCTGGTGAATGAGGTGCGCGGTCAGCCGAATATTTCGCAGCCTCTGGTCAAGCCGATCGATGACAAGGCCCTGACATTTTTTCCGATTTTATCGATATCTGAGCCTGGCCGGGAGCACATCCATGCCTTTGCGATAAGTCAGGATGCCAGGGTATTCGATGCCGAGATTTTCACGGTGGCGCTTCGAACGCGAATCAACGAAGCGATACGCGCTTTTCGCCACAATTCGCTGCGCATCATTTTTGATGAAGGCGAGGGCCTCGGTATCAAGGCCTTTTTGGAGCGTGTCCTTGAGGTGCTTCCGGTTTGGTGTGGATGCGATCATTCGGCCTGCCTGTTTCTTTCGAGCTCACTTGAATCGATGGTGATGAGTGGCGTTGGGCCGGCGCATTTTCAGATCATGACGGAGCGGTTGTATTGTGCCCCCACAGAGGGCATTGATTTTGACAATCTGTCTTCGCTTGAGTTTGTGGTCAATCACAACGATTCATCCGGGTTGATAGGCTATGCTTTTGAGGAAGCCCGCCGTACGCGCTGCGTTGGTTTGAACATTTTTATTGGGGATGGCGAGAGCGAGGAATGGTTTTCGATGGGCGAGCTCCAGAAGAATGCGCATCGGGTGGCGACAAATGCTTATCGTCCTAAGGAAAAACTGACGGTTTTGCTGCCGCTTTTGTGTGTCAATGAAGCCGGTGACAGTGAATTGTTTGGTTTTTTGTCGATCAATTTCTTCGAGACCATGCCGCTTGCCTCCCTCACATCGCGTGTTTTGGAGACTTTGGCGACACGTCTTGGGACGTATCTGCGCCGTTCGCCATTTTTCAGCATTTCGGCGCAGCAGCTCTGGCTTTTGGAATGCGTGCGTGAGGAGCAGCTATCGCTGCTTCGGCTATGCAGGCAGGCTGGCGAAACCTCTGCCATGGGTTCAGGCCTTCTGGAGTCGTTCATCAGGAATGTGAACAAACTTGTGGCTGAAGCAATGCGCGTGCCGTGTTTTGCAGTGGGTTATCGGACGACGGATGCGCAGGGTGAAGAGATTCTCCGTTTTACGGGTGCACGCGGGATAACGCGTTTTGGCGACATTGATTTGCCGATTTATTCGGAGAACGTGAGCCATTCTTCGATTTCGGCACTTGCGGTTCGGCTGAATCGGCCCATGACGCTGATTTGTGGTTCGGATCGGGATGGTACGGCGGTGTTTGACAGTGAGATCTATGTCAATGAAGCACGCGGCCTGCTCTGTGATGCCCGTATGTCACGTCCCTCCGGTGAGGGATGGCGCCGCCTGAGCGACTATTACAAGCCCTGCCGCGAAGGCAGCTGGGCGACAATTTGCTACCCCATCCGGCTCAAGGACGAAGTGGCCGGCGTGATGACAGTCGAGGTCGATTGCGATACGAATTGGATCGGGTGGACGGGGTTTGGCTCGTACCTGTTTTATCGGCTCCTTGCCAATGAACTGGCAGCAGATTTCAGTTTGCTGGGGTACGATGTGGAAGGCGGCGAAAGCTGACGCCCACGGATGAGAGGATTTTATTCAATCTCGGAGAGAAACAGGGTAGAAGGGATGTCATTGAATAACCTTGGAGGCAAGCGTGCAAAGACCCAACACCCTGAGGCCGGACAAATCTTCAAAGCATCAAAAGAAGCGCCGCTCTTTGCGGCGTGGTGTTTCTGTTTGTGATGGAAACGGGCTGGCGCATGAGCCTCAGGGCCTGGTGCTCGATATCAGCCAGGATGGATTGGATGATATCATCACAAAGATAGGCACTGGAGCAAGTGAGGCGCCGGAGGCGGCGCTTGCGCAGATTTACGGTCTCGCTCTGGATGCTTTGGCCGAAACGCTGCAAACGAGTCTGCTTTCGTTCGCCCAGGGACTTGGCCAGAATACTGGCGAGAATCCATTGGGGACGTGGCTGTCAAAAATCTTGCCTGTTCAAGAACCCGAAAAGATGACGGCGTTTGCGGCAAGCCTTTCGGAGAAGATCGTACAGTCGAAAGATAGTCTCCGGCTTGCTCTGTCGCGCAGCGTGCCCAAAGATCCGCAGGAGTACCGCGCCTTTGCCGATGCAGTGCGGCGAGACGGGTTGTTGCCGGCCTGTCAGTCATTGCAATCCGAAGAGATGCCTTCTGCCTTTGGCGTGCGCCTGCCGAGAGAGCGTTTGGTCGAACTCCTGCAGGTTGCCAAAACGCCAACGCCCTCCCGCGATGAAGGGAAGCGCGTGAGGGAGCGCTTTGCTCTGCCGCCGGGTGCCTTGCCGAAAGGGCGCGAGGTTCGCCTTTCGTGGGGCAATTCTGGTGAGAATCGTGCTGACACCCACGCATGTGAAACGACTAAGAACGAGCCCGGGGCACAGGTTCTGACAGCGGCTGATTTTCCTGAAGCAACTGAGCATGATGAATCGGCAGAAGTTTCAGAGATTGAGCTGAGCGACGATTGTGCCGATACCATGTCTGCGCTGGGAGAGGTTTTGAGTCGCCGCGTGTTTGAGGCCATCACCGGGACATCATCGGAAAGGGGCGAAGATGCAGCTGGCCTTGAAGTTGAAAAGGACGGCCTTTCGACTCAGGATGAGGCCGCTCAGGCATTTGGCAGGGAACTGTTAACGGTCGCCACGCAGATGACAGATCTGATGAGCGACATTGCGATGCAGTTTGCGCAATCGATCGTGGAGAGTGAGGCTTCAGCGGGTGAGCTGGCATCGCTTCGGACAAGTTTGCAGGACGATCCGCGTGTGTCGGAAGATGCTGACTTGTCCGATTGGCTGGCGTTTTTGGATGGAGAAACTGATGAGCCGCCAACCCGCAGTGCGGGTGTTGAAGATGGCGAGATATCATCGCCAACAAACGATGACCTTGCGGCGGCCTTTGACGTTTTGCTGGGCCAGGCAGATGGGGACTGAGTCACGCAGCCATTTTCTTTTTTCGTCTGACAGCATGGATGTTCTGGCGCGTGCCTTTGTGGGGGTGTTTTATGCAAATTGCCGCGGGGAGGCGGCACCGGATGTTTTTAATGCCCTGAGCGGCCGAGAGCGGTATGGGGAGGCGCGGGATGTGTTTTTGCAGCGACACGTCATTGTGCCGAGCCAGGCCTCGCAGTCGTATCTTTCGATGCGGCTTGCCGAAGGGGATGGGGCAGAGGGGGCACATATCAGCGCGAATATCCGGTTTTCGCGCGGGGTAACGCGCTTGTTTGATGCCGTACTGCGTCGGGCGCATGGCGTGGACGGGGAGCCGATCCGATTGTGGAAGCGAAGCATACTGTTGTCGGGCTTGCTGTCGATGGCGCGCGGCGCCGGAGAGGGTGCCCATGCGCGAGTGGGCAGGGCATTGGCCCGGGCAGAGCAGATCGAAACGGCCATGTATGCAAATCCCCGGTTTGGGCGTGGCACGGGCGAGCTTGACAGGCTTTTTCGGGAGATTCGCGCACATTTGGGCGCGGCAGCCTTGGCGTATCGTTTGCCTTTTGAGGTGCTGGGGGACGATGCTTTGTTTTCGAGGCTGGTGTTTCCACAGAGCATCTACTGGTTTGATCCGCTTCCAATGGGAAATTTTGAACTTACACTGCTTGATAAGCTGCTGCGAGGTGGGGCCGTGCCACCGCAGATGGTTTACGTTTTTGCCTTTAATCCCTGTGAATCGTACTGGGAAGACGTCAAAACATCGGTGCATCGGCCGCTGGACGGACTCTCGTGGACAACTCAGGATGGCGAGGCGCAAAGAGAGGAAGGCTTTTTCCTGTTGCGGCGCTGCGGCAGGATTTCGCAGTGTTTGGTTCGCAATTGGTCTGCACTTGCGCTCTCGGCAGATGTGTTCGTCCGATCCATGGCACCAGCATGTGCAGGGAATTTGGCGGCCCTCCAGACGGACGTGCTGGAGGGCCGGGAAGGCGCCGGCAGGGCTTCGCTGCCAGGGCAGAAGTTGTACGACGCCACCCGCGACGCCACCCTTCAGGTAAAGGGTTTTTCGGATCCTCGCCAGGCGGTGGCCTGGGTGGCCGAGGAAATCTGTACCCTGTTCGACGAGAGCGCTTCGGGGGATACAGCGAACACATGGGCCGGGCTTTGCGCATCGGATGTGGTCGTGCTGATTCCTCCGAATCTGTCGAGCGACTATGCTTCGTTTTTGCGTGCAGCTTTTTTGCAGCGCAATGTGCCCTTTATCATGCAGGGCATTGCAGCAGCGCACACGCATGTGACTTTGGATGCTTTTGCGCTGTACGTGGCCGTTTTGGGGGGGGACGATTCGCGCCAAACGGTACTGGACTGGCTCCTGGCACCCGGGATTATTGATCCAGACATGGCACCGTTTGCCGACGCGTGCATTGAGATCATTGATGCGCTTGGCATCTATGGCGGCACGGATGGGACTGCCCATGCAGGGAGCTATTTGGAGGGCAATCCGGCGTTTACGTGGGCACAGGGGATTCGACGCCTTGCCATGGATTTTGCCTATTGCACCCAAACATTGCCTGACGTCTTGCTGCCGGATCTCAATCCCTCGCTTCACATTCAGGCGATGGCCTGGGTGTCGGTGTGGCGTTCGTTATTTGCGGATTTACAGACGGTGCGCCAGGCGAGGCTGACCTTTGCCCAATGGCGTGCGCTCGTGATGGGGCTTTTCGAATCCTGGCTGCGGCCGGAGGTGCCCTACCGGGAAGAAGACGTCAGCACCATCCATGCGGCCTTTGACAGTCTCTGGCCCGTCGACCCTGCGGGAGAGGGAGACTCGGTGCACGATTTTGGCGAGGCAGAGGCACTGCTAAAGCATCTGGTGAGGGTCGTCGTGGCATGCGGGAGGGAGCCAGCACTGGGAGGAATCAGGATCCGGCACCTTCATGGCGATGTGCAGACGGCCAGAGTCGTGTTCATGCTTGGGCTGGAGAATGAGAACTTCCCCTCTCAGATGCCCGTCAACTCGGAACTTGAACGTTTCTCAGCTTACGAACAGGATGCACATGCTTTTTTGAAATGGGTGCTCAATGCCCGGGACAGGCTCTATCTTTGCGGCTGTTTTCTGGAACCGGAGGACAAACAGGACGCCGATGCCATGGCACGTGATGGTGTGCTCGCCTACGAAGCGCCGTATGAAACGATCCTTGCAAAGGCCGCGGCAAGCGCGTCGGTGTTTCTGCGCGACCTGATGGCAGTGACAGACAATCTTTGCCTTGGTGCGCCGTTGCCCGAGCCCATCAACGAGGAGAGAATTGGGGTGCTCAGAGGGCTTCGTCAGGATTATCACGCCTGGACACAGCAAAACAGCGTATCGGCCGCGGCCGGCGATACACTGTCTGCTTCGGAGGCACCATGGCCCGGACGTTTTGATGATTTTCCTCAAAACATTGCCGAAGCACTGCGCCAGGCTTTTTGCAGTCCAGCAGCACGATCTTCGCATACACTGCCAGCATTTTCAGGCTCAAACGAGGCGCTCCCAAGGCTGCCATTCAGAGCCCTGTCGAAATTTTTGCAACAGCCACGCGATGCCTATCGCCAATACATCCTTGGCATCCCGGCATACCAGCCTGACGGGCCTGCAAACCTGCGGCTCAAGTCCTGCGAACCTTTCGAAAAATCCGGCACCTTTACCGCAAAGCAGCTGATTCCAGACATGATGCTGCGCCTCCTGACAAGCCACGAACTCAGCGAGGAAAAGGCCGTTGAGGTTTATGAGACCTGTACATGCGTATTGCGCCAGTGCGGGCAGTTCCCTGCGGGCGTGTTTGATGAAGTGCAAAGGACAAAGGATTTGGATTGGGCCAGGGCAATACTGACGACCCTGTCGGACTTGCGTCAAACCACCGCCAGGCGCTACACGTTCGACACCCGGCAACGAACGCTGTCGCGCATCCAGCAGGTGCTGCAATCGAACCTGCCCTGGGGCGCGGAGCCGACGCTGCTTAAGCATGAACCCAATTTGCCTTGCCAGCTTGAGGGCAATTTGCCTCTGATTTTGGACAGCAGCGACAAAGAATCGATCTTTGTGTTCATCGAAACTGCAGGTGACGAGAAACGAATTGTACCACAGATTGCCCTGGCAACGCTCATGCTTAAGGTGTCGGGTCAAACGCCCCCAAATGCAGCGCGCTTTGTTGGCAAACGTGGCTCAGGCATCTCCCTGATCAATCCACATGACATGTTTAGCGAAGAACAGGCGGCGGCCTGGCTGCAAAACCTGGTAACGCTCATGGTAACGGGCGAGCATGAGTTCAGCTTCCCGCGCGATTTCAACCCGGCCAAAGGCTGGCAAGAGGGATTTCGGCGTGCGCAGGCCAGTTCACTTTATCGCTACGTGGGTGCCAACTACCTTCCAAAGCAGACACGCGCCATTTGGCGCTGTGCGCTGCAGGAATTTCAGACATTTTTCGACTATCTGGCCTGCATATGCCCCAAAAAGCAATAGGACAATAGGGTTGCCATTTTTTCGTTTTGGGGGCCACGCCCCCTACGCCGCTATCGCACTCGCCTTATCGCGGCGTCAAAATGGTGCAGATTCTAGGAAGCAAGGAGGCGTGGAAGGGAGCGTACTTTCGTACGTGACCGACCACAACGACGCCGCTGACGACGAAGATGCCCATTTTGGCGAGC
>Ga0209737_10000362_pt1 | contig 39462 bp, 32 predicted proteins | sample TergutCu122P3_FD_187284 | JGI IMG/M metagenome (GOLD analysis project Ga0209737, IMG submission 187284) | Cubitermes ugandensis P3 segment gut microbial communities from Kakamega Forest, Kenya - Cu122 P3 (SPAdes) (version 2) | ecosystem: Host-associated > Arthropoda: Insects > Digestive system...
ACGCAAGCCTAATTCTTTTAAATGGTTAATAAGCTCACTAAAAGTATATTCGTATTTAAAATATTCGCCCGTTATTTCGTCATATACTTTTACAAAAATATCTTTATTCTCTTTATTAATAATAAGATAATCAATTCCTGTCATGGAAGGAGGTACACATAAAGACCCAATGAGCAAATCTTTATGTTCATAATTATGGAAGTGTTCTTCTATATTGTTAATAGGGATACCAGAATAGGTGTATTCTTCACAATATTCTGAAAACTGAATATTCCCAAATGAAAGAGGTTCACCATCAGACATTACAAGCACTTTCCAAGAGCCTGTAAATCTTAATGAAAGAGGTTCTCCGTCGGGCATACGAAACAGATTATAAATGCTTACGATTTCTAAGGCTTCATGTACAATTGAATAATTGGGAATAGGCTTACTTATATGTAAGTTCTCTAACTGCGCTTTGTTTATTATACCATAATTGGAGCGATATTCTTCAGGCAACTTTTTAAGCCACTTAACCACCACTTCTGTTATTTCGGGTGTCATTATTAATTCTTCTTTTATGGAAGCTCGTAGGGAATCTAACCTGCTTTGCTTTGCATTTTCGCGCAAGTCTAATTCTTTTAAATGGTTAATAAGCTCACTTAAACTATATTCGTTTTTTAAATATTCGTGCGTAAAAAGAATTTTATGCTCTTTATTAATAATAAAGTAATCCATGTTACCTAAAGATTTTGTTATGTACCCAATTATCAATTCTTTGTGTTCATAATTATGAATATCTTCTACTATATCCTCTCTCCCCCCTGCATAACGATATTTCCCATCACCTTCGCGTATCCATGCCATAAAAAGAGGCTTATCATCAGACATAACAGACACATACCAGTTACCTGTAAAAAATAATATTTCATGGTCTAAGTCAATCCAATATTCGGTAAAAGGTTTTCCCAGATGCAAATTATCCAACTGCGCTCTGTTTGTTATGCCATATCTGGAGAGATATTCGTCGGAGGAGTTTATAAAATTCCAATAGAGTTCAGTAAGCAGCATTTCTGTTATTTCGGGAGTCATTTTCAATTCATGTTTTTGTGGAAAATTGGTATCAAAAATGCCATTTTCATCAACTTGAGCGTTTGTTCCAAAAATTACTTGAAAGAGCTTCTTCGGGTCTTCTAAAGCTTTATTTCTACGGTTAATAACATCAGTAAAGCTATATTCGTTTTTAAAATATCCACGCGTTTTCCAATCATATACCTCTATAAAAATATCTTTATTTTCTCTCCGGATGTAGAAATATTCTATAAGCCACTCATTAATTTGTAAAATCCCCATCAAGTCTTTACGTTCATACCGATGAATCCCTTCCCCCATCATGGTATAACCAGACCAGTATGAATCTCTGTATTGCCCATTTTTTCCAAGTGTAACATACGATAGAAAAATGGAGTTCCCTTCATACATGAAAGGCACTCGCCAACTTGAAAGCTTTAAGGTATCATTATCAATTATATACACAGGAACAGGTCTTCCCATCTGTAAATTTTCCAACTGCTCTTTGTTTTTTATGCCATATCTGTAGAAATCTTCAATAGGCGAGTTTTTAATCTTCGTAACCACCCTTTCTGTTATTTCCGGTGGCATTTTTAATTCATTTTCTTGTACAAAATCTGTATCTAAAGTTTTATTTTCATCAACTTGAGCGTTTGTTATTGCCAAAACGCTTAGTAAAGTTATAATTAACATTAATTTTTTCATAATTTGTCTCCTTTCTTAATATCTTTAAGATTAAAATTTATTAGCGACTCACTCATATTCCTCCTCGCTATTCAGGGCGGCTGCAAATATAGGAAAGGTTTGTTTGTGTTCGCCCAATTTGGCTAAGAATAAAGCGGCGTTGGCTACTCAGAGAACCTGAAAAAATAATGGTTTGGCATTTTTGCTTCTATTCGGTACTATTGAAAAACAGAGTTTTCCATAAAACTGTCATAGGCAATGAAGCCGTAGCGTAGTAAAAATCAGGACAATGGAAAATTTCTTAAAATTCTATCAACGTTGATTAAATTTATCATTCTTCACTTTTCTTATTTTTGGATTTTATTGCGAGTATCCAAACCGCTATCCAAAAGGTAATTGTAACTCCCGAAAATGCACCGAACAAGATAGGGAATTTTTCTTCATCATCTAATAACACAAATAAAGGAATGATGATAACGCCGAGAAGCAGCAAATAGCGAAATGTGGTTTTCATAAATGTTTAATATGGCGCGAAATTATATTAATTATGATAAAAACTATATTTTCGCGAACGTAAAAAATTAAGCGCCATGCTACATATTCAAACCCTGCGCGAAAACGCCGACTTTGTTATTGAAAGACTAAGAATCAAAAATTTTGAAGCCCAGCAAATCGTTAATGATGTGTTGGCTTTAGACTTGCAAATTAGAAATTTTAAAAAATCGTTAGACGATAATTTAATGACGCAAAATAAGCTTTCCAAAGAGATTGGTATGTTGTTAAAAAACGGTAAAACCGAAGAGGCAAACCAAGCGAAAGAGGAAATTGCGCGTTTAAAAACGGAAGAAAAAGAAATGCAGGAAACGTTGGCAGCAAAAGAGATTGCTATTCAAGAGCTGATGGTGCTGTTGCCGAATCTGCCACATGCAAGTGTTCCTATCGGAAAAAGCGCAGAAGATAACGAGATTATATATACGGAAGGAGAGGCAATTCCTCTCGAAGACGCCCTACCCCACTGGGATTTAGTTAAGAAATTCGATATTATTGATTTCGACTTGGGCACGAAAATAACCGGTGCCGGATTTCCGGTGTACAAAGGAAAAGGGGCGCGTTTACAACGAGCGTTAATTAACTTTTTTTTAGACACAGCCTGCAACAATCGCTATATCGAAGTACAAGTACCTTACTTAGTAAACAAAGATTCGGCGTACGCTACCGGGCAACTTCCTGATAAAGACGGGCAAATGTATCACGCCGTATTAGACGACTTCTATTTGATTCCTACGGCAGAAGTTCCGGTAACCAATATCTATAGAGATATGATTTTGAAGGAATCTGACTTTCCTATAAAAAACTGTGCCTACTCGGCATGCTTTCGCCGCGAAGCCGGTTCGTACGGAAAAGATGTACGCGGTTTAAACCGCTTGCATCAATTTGATAAAGTGGAAATTGTGCAAATTCAACATCCTGATAGATCATACCAAGCTTTGGAAGAGATGAAAACGTATGTCATGTCGCTTTTGCAACAATTGGAATTGCCTTTTAGAGTGTTAAGACTTTGTGGCGGCGATATGAGTATTCACTCCGCACTGACGTACGACATGGAAGTATTTTCCAAAGCCCAACAACGTTGGTTAGAAGTAAGTTCCATCTCCAATTTCGAGGCATTTCAAGCCAATCGCATGAAGTTGCGTTTTAAAGACGAAAACGGAAAAACCCGCTTGGCGCATACGCTAAACGGCAGTGCATTAGCGCTTCCGCGCATCATGGCAGCATTAATAGAAAATAACCAAACGGATGCGGGGATACTTATTCCAAAAGTGTTACGGGATTATACCGGATTTGAAATAATTAATTAAATAATTTTTGAATTATGAATTTTGAATTCAAAAATAAGAATTCATAATTCAAAATTTAAAATTCAAAATTTAAACTATGCAAAACAACAAAACCACCTTCAGCATCTTCATCATCGGCGCATTATTTTTCGTGTTTGGATTCGTAACATGGTTAAATAGTGTATTGATTCCATTTTTAAAAACGGCATGCGAACTTACTGATACAGAAGCCTCATTGGTACCTTTTGCTTTTTATATTTCCTATTTTGTAATGGCGATTCCATCCTCTTTTATCTTAAAAAGAACCGGATTTACCAATGGTATGATGCTGGGATTGATTGTTATGGCAATTGGATCGTTGGTGTTCGTCCCGGCAGCTTTACATCGAAATTACATGCTGTTTTTGGTGGGTTTATTCACGCAGGGCACCGGATTGGCGTTATTGCAAACCGCCACCAATCCTTATGTAACTATTCTCGGACCGATTGAATCTGCGGCGCAACGCATTAGCATAATGGGCATTTGCAATAAAATTGCCGGTATGATTGGCGTATTGGTGCTGTTTTCCGCGCTATTTTCAAGTACGGAACATTTGTTGGTTAATTTCGATTCCATTACCAACGTTGCTCTGCGCGAAAAAATATTACAGCAACTTTCTAACAGCGTGATTTTTCCTTATTTAGTAATGACCGCCGTGTTGTTAGGCTTGGTGTTATTTATTAAAATGGCAAAACTCCCCGAAATTCATGAAGAAGAAAAAATGGAAACAAAATCAGAGCACAGCTCTATTTTTGCCTATCCGTATTTATGGTTTGGCATTGCCGCCATTTTCTTCTATGTGGGCGTTGAAGTAGTGGCAATTGATTACTTGATTGTATATGCCAACGACTTACAAATCCCAACCGAAATTTCGAGATATTATCCTATTGCCGCTTTATTAGCTTTAGTAGTGGGATACACAATAGGAATTGCTTTGGTTCCAAAAGTGATTTCGCAACGCACTTCGCTAATTTTCAATGCTTCTTTGGGATTGATACTTGCCGTTGTTGCGTTATGTACAACGGGAAAAACCTCCATTTACGCCATTATTGGTTTAAGTTTTTCGCATGCCATTATGTGGCCTGCCATTTGGCCTCTTTCTATACATAATCTTGGAAAATACACCAAATTAGCATCCGCTTTCTTGATTATGGCAATTGCGGGCGGCGCTATCCTACCTTTAATTTATGGCGTGGTGGCTGATAAGTTTGGCACGCATTCGGCATATAGCGTAATGCTACCCGGTTATGTTTATTTAATTGTGTTTGCGGTTGTTTTGTGTAAAATAAAGAAGTGGAAATAAAAAATTATGAGAAACAGCCTTGCCTTTTTTGGAATTACTTTAATATTGTTGCTCTTTTTGTCTTCCTGTAACTATACAAAAAACTTAGCCAAAAACGAATATGCGCTCGTAAGGAATACGGTTAAAGTTGAAGAAGTTAGAGACCCACAATTCGATAATTTGATAGATTTGGTTAGACCTATTCCTAATAGAAATTTTATGGGAATCTTTCCGATAAAAGTGTCACTTTGGGCGAACCATCAACCAAGAATTGATTCTATTACCGGGAAAACGAGAGATTCAAAATTTAATCAGTGGTTGCGAAGACTTGGAGAGCCGCCGGTGTTGATGGATAGCATTGATATGCAACGTTCCATATCGCAAATTAATTTGGCAATGTCTAAACGTGGCTATTTTGATGCCACATCACGCGCCGAAGTCCAATTCTTGAGAAAGCAAAAATCAAGAGTCAATTACATTGTTACTCCCAATCAACCTTATTATATCCGAAGCGTTGATTATCAAGTTGATATTCCTGAATATAAACGCATTGTAATTACAGATGCAGTAAATTCATTAGTAAAAAAAGGCGCAATTTATAATGAAGAAGAGTTGGTTGCGGAACGAGCGCGCATCGTAAGTAAAATTCGAGACCAAGGTTTTTTTTACGCAAATGCCAATCTTGTTACTTTTTTGGTAGATACGAATAATGCGTTTGCGCATTTAAACATCCAAAACCATCCTACAGTAGCCATTACAATTAAAGTATCTTATGACGACGTGAATGATGAGACCTTAATTGCGAAATTTAAAAATCGTTACAAATTTAATAATGTGCTCATCTATACGAATTATGATTTGAATTTTGATAGAAGCATAAACTTGGACACTATTCCTTATTTGGATTTCAGAAATAGATCGGATTCAACTCTATATGAATTTGTTACATTGAAAAGATTGAGAAAAGGAGGCAGTAGAATAAGATTGATAAAAGATTTTAACAGTCGCACAATTGCTAATGCCATATGGATGAAAAGAGGTGATTTGTTCACACAAACCGCTTTCGACAGAACACATAAGAAGTTGCGAGACCTAAACAATTTCACCATTATCAATATTGCTTATTATGAAGATGAGGCGCTTTGGGATAGCATAAACAAAATTGGCGCTTTAAATACTGTTATACGCCTTACACGAGCCCAACAACATGGGGTAGAGGGCGCATTTGATATCCGGACAGACCGAACCGGTTTATCATTAGCTTACACCAATAGAAACACTTTTAGAGGAGCTGAATTTTTGAGAGTGAGTGGTTACGGAAACTTTTATTATTATTCATGGTTGAATTCCGTGATTAAAAAAGAGGCTGTAGAAGAGAATGCTATTTATGGAGAACTGGGAGGAGAAATCTTGCTTAGATTTCCAAGATTATTGATGCTACCTAAGTATCAAAATATTAACTTTTGGGGCTATTCTACTGAAATAAGATTTTCGGCAAGCTATGTGCAACTGTTTTCACGTTTGAATTTGCAGATTGCTTACACTTATAATTGGAACCCCACACGCTATCTCGCACACTCTATTTCGCCCGTTGATGTAGCTACTTTAGACACTCGAAATACTCGTAATGTTGATCTCTTTGCAAAGTATCCGGAAAGTTATCAACGCAAATTTGAAAAATTTTTCCTTCCTTCTGCTCGCTATAACTTAGTTTATTGGACGCCTGAGAAAAACGGCAATATCTTCAGAGTGAATTTCTTTTATGAAACCGTAGGGTTATTGCTTTATGGCATAAATTCTGTAGTGGATAAAGACAGAATATGGACTATTTTTAACGATTTTAATTATGGGATTTATCAAAAATTTGACTTAAATCTCGCTTACACTACAAATATTAACAGAAACAACTCTTTCGCTACACGTTTCGTTTTCGGCATGGCAATTCCGCTAAGAAAAGAGACAGTGATTCCATTTGAAAGGAGCTTTTTTGTAGGAGGGGCAAGCAGTATGCGTGGGTGGACGTTCCGGCAGTTAGGACCCGGAGGATTTTATTCGGAAGACTATATTGAGCGTGTAGGCGATATGAGAGTTGAATTAAATTTAGAATACCGGGGCACCATTTATAAAGCGTTTAAATATGGCGTATTTTCGGATATAGGAAACGTTTGGCTTTTATCAAAATATGAAGATATGCCCAACGCCGAATTTAATTTCAATACATTTTATAAACAAATTGCATTTTGTGTTGGTTTAGGACTTCGCTTGGATTTTAATTTTTTTGTGATACGATTAGATTATGGACTCCCCATTTATGACCCCTCTAAACCGGAAGGAAATTACTGGATTAATAAAAATTGGGCTGCCAATAAATGGTGGAATGGCGCACAGGGAATACAATTTGGAATTAACTATGCTTTCTAAGTCGCAATTTTTAACATTATTTAGAGAGCAGATGCCTCATGAACCTACTACAGGACAAGAATTGGCGATGCAACAAATGGTTGACTTTTTGTACGAAAGAGATCCAAAACAGCTTTTTATTCTAAAAGGATATGCCGGTACCGGAAAAACAACGCTGATCAGCGCTTTGGTAAGGGTATTCGGAAATTTAAAGAAGAGAACTGTTTTACTGGCGCCCACCGGAAGAGCTGCTAAAGTTTTTGCCTCTTACTCAGGTGCAAAAGCTTATACCATTCATAAACTCATTTATAAAATATCGCAAAAAGAAGGTTTGGTAAAGGTAAAACGAAGAATGAACGAAAGTACCAATACGCTGTATATTATAGATGAAGCTTCCATGATCTCTTGTGAAAGTAGCTCCGGTGAACTGTTTGGCAGTCGCGAGCTGCTGACCGATGTCGTGGAGTTTGTTTTTGAAGGAGAAAACAACAAGTTGCTTTTTATAGGCGATGATGCGCAACTTCCACCTGTGCAAAGCGACGAATCTCCTGCATTAAATTTAGATTTTTTAACAGCAAATTTCGATGTAAACGTACAAACTTATCAACTGACCGATGTCGTGCGCCAAGCCAACGATTCAGGAATTTTGCATAATGCAACGTTGCTACGAAGGGCTTTAGCAAAACGCAAATTTCAACTGCCACTCTTCTCATTAATGCCCTTTAATGACATTAAAGCCATCGGAAGTGAAGAATTGGAAGATGAGTTAAATAGGCTGTATGCACATTATGATACGGAAGATATTGTAATGGTAACGCGCTCAAATAAACGTGCTTACATTTTTAATAATGAAATAAGAAACCGCATCTTTTATCGTGAAAACAAATTGGCAACCGGCGATTTTTTAATGGCAATAAAAAACAATTACTATTGGATTGATGAACTTTCGGAAGTAGGATTTATTGCCAACGGAGATATGATGGAGGTAATGTCCATTACCAAAACACGGGAACTTTACGGATTTAATTTCATGGATATTCGAGCACGATTGTGTGATTACCCCAACTATCCCGATATGGATTTTAAGATTATTTTAGAAAGCTTGGAAACCGAAGGCGCCTCTATGACAAATGAGCAAATGCGGCAACTCTATCATGAAGTAGCTAAAGATTACGAAGATATTCCGAATAAGCGAACGCGTTTCTTAAAAATAAAAAACAATCCGTTTTTAAATGCAGTACAAGTAAAATATTCGTATTCATTAACTTGCCACAAAACACAAGGCGGACAATGGAAGGTTGTATTAATTGACATCGGATATTTTGATGAAAACAAAATGGATAAAGAATTTGTACGGTGGCTGTACACCGCGGTTACTCGTGCTACGGAGAGGGTTTATTTGGTGAATTTTGATGGGCGGTTTTTTGAGGATATTCAGTAAAGTGCAGGTGATTTTCATAATATATTCACTTTTTAGTGCTGGAAGAAATACAATTCGATTAAAGGGATTATTTGAATTGCAACAAAACCATTATTTTTTTGAGCTCCCTGAGTAGCTAATGCAATGCCCCCTGGGCTCCCGCCCTGATTCCATTATTAAAAAAACACCCTACCCCTTGACAAACGGCATTTCAGAATGTATATTTGCGACGCATCTAATTAATCTCAAAATACTATGGAAGTACTTTATAACAATCTTTATACACATTTTGTTTTTACAACAAAAGATCGTTTATTGAGCATTGAAGAGTGCCACCGTGACAGAATTGAAAAATATATTACCGGTATTGTAAACAACCATGGATGTAAAATGTATAAAATCTATGCTAATCCGGAACATGTACATTTTCTAGTTTCACGCGACCCCGCACTGAGTGAAAAAGCATTAGCGGATTTAATTGCCAATGCCTCCGAAATTTTTATTAACAATAACAATTTGTGCAAAGACAAATTTTATTGGCAAGCATCATGTTCGGCTTTTTCGGTCTCAAAGAATGATATTGGCAAAGTATGTAGATACATTAAAAACCAGCCGATTCACCATAAAAAACAAACGTTTGCAGAAGAATATGATATATTTGTTAAATTTTACCAACAAACATTGTTGCCAAAAAAATAATGGAATCAGGGTAAAGGGGTGAGGGAGACACATTGCTACTCAGGGAGCTCTGAAAAATAATGGTTTGGGTACTTGCAAACATTATCCCGAATTTCTTCTAAAACTTAAATATTATTTTTAATGCTGAAAAAAGGTAGTATTTGAATGATAACAAAACCCTTATTCTTCAGAGTCCCCTGAGTAGCTAATGCGATACTCCCGTCCCCACCCTGATTCCATGATTAAAATCACCCTTGTTGTCAAAGAATAAACTTTAGTTTTTGAAGTCTGTAATTGAAAATATCAGAAATTATTAGAGAAAAATCAGAGTTGTGCAACAGGCACGCTCGTTATATGCCGTATATCACCACTCACTCCTTTTTTTGATAATAAAATCTGTAATATTGAAAGTGAAAATATAATCATTTACTGTTTCTTGTACTTGAAGAGGTAAAAGTATTTTAACAGTTTTTCCTATATATTGTTTAGTTAAGAACTCCAAATTTCTCTTTGCATTTGCTTTAATTGGAAAAATAGGATTAACATCCCAGCCACTACCACTAAGTAGCCCTCCTTCATTGAAAAAAATGTTTTCTACAGGAATGAGTAAGTCATCCAAGTATGTTTTTTTAGCAATTACAGTATGCAGCTGTGGATAATTTCTTTCCGTAAATTTTATTCCAGAATGAATAACCCTACCACTCGCTCCTTTTGTATTAACGTAGGCAGCGTCATCCCAAATAATTTTAATAGAATAATCCGATTTGTTTTCTAAAATAAAGCTAAATTCGAATAGTTGCGGAAACCATGCAATTTTAATCAATTCATCCTCATAAGTATAAGATATTCTGTTGTTTTCTTTAAAGTTAATGATTTTCTGTTCGCCATATCGTTCATTTGCACTTTGTGGGCGTTCAACTTCTGAAATATTAAGAACATAATAGCCTGAAACAGTGCATCCTGACATTAATATGGCAAATAATAAAAATAATACAAATTTTCTCATAATAATTGATTTATCAACATTTCTTTAATTCAAACCTAATATTGTCTTTTCTCATTAAAATCTCTCTATAACAATGTATTGTCCCCATATGGCATATAACAAAGAAATATCCAAAATCACCTTGATCAAAAAAACAATAAAATCCTACTTTTAAGATTCTTCAACTCTTCAACCTCTCCCGTTCTCCTTTTCAAGAAATAACGCCAACTATGCCAAAGTTTTAACGTGGTTACTCGGTATCTGTAATACACAAATAGAGAAAGAAACGCCAATACAGTGTAAGAAAGCCCAACAATAAAACTGCCTGAAATTAACGATGCAACAAGTAGAATTAGCAAACACCAAACAGGATAAAAGATAAAACCAAGCACATAACGAATAGAGCCCATAAAAACTTTATCTTTTATTTTCTTCGACAACATATTGGGGACAAGACATGGTATTGCATTGTTGATAAAACCGAAAAGAAAAAACGGAGAAAACAACACCATAAGCAATGTTTTGAAAATCAACCCAAAACCTGTTAGTTTTTTATTCACCAACCAGTCTCTTAAATTCAGTTTTTTTAAACCCTCGGCATATTGTTTGGTTTCTGTCATTAAAGTCTCAAATCTTTCGGGAGTTTCTTCTTTAAGAGTATCAATTTCCGAAATTACCTTTTTTTCTTCCTTAAATTCATCGAAGTAGTTGTATTTCTTATAATTATTTTTGATGCGGTAACGTCGAATCATTTCACGAAGCAAGTTATATTCTTCATAATGTTCGGTATCTTCAATATCCAACACCATAGATTTGAAAATAGTTCTTGCTTTTTCATTAAATTGGAGATAGGCTTCATTGGGATTGTTTTTATAAATTTCTAAAAACTCACTGAATCCAAATGGTTTACCTATTTCTACGAGCACTTTTTCTCTAAAATTATGGATGTTAGAATAATGCAAATTAACAGGCAGAATTTGCAAATTGAGCTCATAATCAGCTGCTTCTTCCGCCTCAAAACAAATTCGGGGTACTCCTTTTTTAAAAGTTCCCAAGTAACGTCCTTCCTGATGCATCGCTTCGGGGAACATACCTATGACACCGCCGGTTTTCAAAATATGAGCAGCAATTTGGAAAGTTTCCAAATTTTTCATTAAATCAGATTTTCCTCCGCTGTCTTTTAAGCGAAAAGTGGGCATAACTCTCCAAAAACGTAGAATTTTAGCCACAATATTGTTTTTAAAAACATCGCCACGGGCAAGGAAAACCGGTTGACGGAAATCTTTAAACATACCTACAATAACAAGCCCATCGAGTGCACTGTTTTGGTGATTAGCAATGATAAAAGCAGGCATGCCGGGCGGCGGAATATTTTCACGACCCACAACGACAAACTCCTTAAAATAAGCATCACGCAATGCAAAACGGTAATAAGGCATAATAATGTCCCATGTGTAGGAATGCTTTCCAATATTATTAAAATCTATCATGATAAAATATTACTTTCCACTGTTTTATTTACTTTTCTTCTTATTCTCTTTTTCTTTCTTTTTGGATATCCGCTTTCTACGATTTCAGGCTCGCACAATATAAATCTCTTATAATATGAAACCAATAAGGTGGTCATTGGAAGCGCAATAATCATACCTACTGCCCCGAGCAAAGCGCCCCAAATGAACAGAGAAAGTAATATTACAGCGGGTTTTAGTCCGGTAGTATGCCCCATAATTTTAGGCACAAGAAACATATCTTGTATTACTTGCACAGTCGCCAACACAACTAAAGCAGGCAAAAGAATAAGGAAAAAGTTCTCATTTATGCTTCCTGCTTTTATGAGAGCAAGAAGTATCATTGGAATAAGACCTACTGTTTGAAGGTATGGCACTAAATTTAACAACCCCATAAACAACCCCAAGGTAATGCCTAATGGGAAGTCTATTATTTTAAAACCAATGGCAAATAATATCCCTACAATAAAGGCGATTAACGCTTGGCTGCGAAAATATTTATTCATGCCGTTTTGCACATCGGTGGCTAATTCAATGGCGAAATGGCGGTATTTTTCAGGAATAAATGTTGCCCATCCTTTGTTCAATGTTTCATAATCGAGTAAAATAAAAAAGATGTACATGAGTATTATGAAAACAATGAACAAGCTGATTAAAATATGGAAGGATCCGGTAACAAACCGCCAAAGTTGCGACGACATGTTTTCTAGAAACTGTATGATATTTTGGGCAGAAAAGAGATTTTGGATGTCGAGCAATGCTAATTTGGCTTTAATGAAATCAACCCATTCAATGGGTATTATACCTCCAAAATGAGTAGTGTTGTTAATAAAATTGGATATTAATATTTGCACTTCCGCATATTCGTATCTTATTAATGGAGTTAGTGCCCATACAAAGAGAGTTATAGCACCAAAAATACTGACTAATGCAAGTATAATAGCAATAATTCTGAATCTTACCCGCAACTTATACTGGAAAAATTTAACCAAAGGAAAAATCATATAGGCAAAAAGCCAAGCTATTAAGAAAGGTAAAATAACGCCGCTCAGTTTTTTTACCAACAATAATAATACTATTCCTATAGCAATGCCGATAAATAGCTTTATGGCTCTATCGAACGTAAATGGTTTATTAAAAATAGGATTCATAATTTTGTAGCCCTAAAATTCGACAGCGAAATTAGTTTTTTTTTTGAATGATGATTTAAACACAAATTGGTATCGGAAAAAAATATTTATTTGCCAAAAAGTCCCCTACATCTAATGCTCACATTATTAAATTCTTTTGATTTTACGTTGCCTTTAGAAAATCCCGTTTTGATTTTCTCGCTGATATTGTTTATCATTCTTTTTGCCCCGATTATATTAAACCGAATCAAGATTCCGCATCTTATCGGGTTGATTATTGCGGGTATTCTTATTGGACCTAACGGGTTTAATTTGATAGAACGAGACAGTAGTTTTGTTTTGTTTGGAGCCGTTGGCTTACTGTATATTATGTTTTTGGCAGGTTTGGAAATGGATATGGTGCAGTTCAAAAAAAATAGTGGAAAAAGTATCGTTTTCGGACTCTACACTTTTATTATTCCCATGACATTAGGATTTGTTTCGGGATATTATTTGCTTCATTTTACATTAGAAACCTCCATTTTATTTGCCAGTATGTTGGCTTCTCATACGCTTATTGCCTACCCAATATTGGGCAAATTTGGCGTAACTAAAAACAGAGCCGTAAGTGTAGCAGTGGGCGGAACGATGATTACCGATACGTTAGCGCTTTTAGTGCTGGCAGTGATTGCCGGAATGGCAACAGGTGTAGTGGATAACAGATTTTGGATACAACTTTCCAGTTCTATTGTTATATTCATGTTGATTATTATATTCCTGTTTCCCATAATTGCCCGATGGTTTTTTAAACACTATGAAGATAATATTTCTCAATATATTTTTGTATTGGCATTATTATTTCTGGGAGCATTCCTTGCAGAAATAGCAGGAATAGAAGCCATTATCGGAGCCTTCTTAGTGGGCTTAGCAATCAACAGGCTCATTCCGCATACTTCGCCTTTGATGAATAGAATTAACTTTGTGGGAAATGCTTTGTTTATTCCTTTCTTTTTGATTGGAGTAGGAATGCTGATCGATTACAGAGTATTTTTCACAGATTTGGAAACGATTAAGGTAGCGGCTGTTATGACTATAGTGGTAATTATCGCCAAGTTTTTAGCCGCCTGGCTTGCGCAAAAAACATTTCGATTTTCAGCTGATGAACGCCGTTTAATATTTGGTCTCAGCCTGGCACAAGCAGCAGCTACTTTGGCTGCCGTATTGGTGGGCTACAACATTATTTTAAATCAACCCGAGATTGATGCCGCCGCCTTAGAAGGTATTATTATTGAGCCTGTTAGATTGTTAAGTGAAAGTGTATTAAACGGTTCTATTTTAGTAATTTTGATCACATGCACTATTGCTTCTATGAGGACACAAAAAGGTGCGCAAAACATTGCCTTACAAGAAGCGGCCGGTGTGAGTGAAGAAGAAGATAGTCAGGAGAAGATATTGGTAGCTATCAATAATGCTGAAATAACAGAAGAGTTGGTTAATCTTTCTCTTATCATAAAATCGAAATCTAATAAAAAAAGCCTGTTTGCTCTTAATGTTATTGATAATGATAATTTTCAAGTGGCTGATAAACAAGCGAAAAAAATATTAGACAAAGCTGCTGTAACTGCATCTGCCGCAGATGCTTATATGCATGAGCTAATGCGCTATGATTTAAATATTGTCAACGGGATTACCAATGTGGTGAAAGAACATAAAATAACCGATTTGATTTTAGGATTGGAAGAGAAGAAGGGATTTTCCAAGAATTTTGCAGGTAATTTGACTGAAGGTATTTTAACAAAATGTAACACAACAACATTAATTTACAAGCCTTCCCAACCATTATCCACCATCAAGCGCCATTTAATAATTGTTCCCGACCGTGCCGAAAAAGAGATAGGTTTTCCATTTTGGTTGTTAAAAGTATGGAATATTGCACGAAATACCGGAGCAAAATTGGTTTTCTACAGTACCGAACAAACGTTAAAATACATCAAAGATATTAATGCCAAACATCCTATTGAATGTGAGTTTAAAGAGTTTGAAGAGTGGGACGATTTCTTGATTTTATCCAGAGATATTAAGATGGATGATAATTTAATTTTGGTGCTAAGCAGAAAAGACCGACCATCTTACCATGCCAATATGACGAAAATACCTATTTACTTAAACAAATATTTCCAAACCACCAATTTTATTTTGGTTTTCCCAATGCAAGTCGGCGTTCTTGATAGCACGAACACGGATTTTAAAAATCCTTCCATGATGGATTCTATTGAGAAATTGGATGATTTGGGGAAGACGATTGCGAGTTTGTTTAAACGAAAATAGATAATTCTCGCAAAGGCGCTAAGACGCAAAGAGAAAAATAACTTTGCGCCTCCGCGTCTTTGCGAGAAAAAACAATAATTATGAAATGGTACGAATCCTTATTTGAAAACTACGCTGAAAAGTATGACAACGAGAACTTTACTCAAGGTACAATCGGCGAGTGCGATTTTATAGAAAAAGAATTGCAATTTAACAAGTCTTTAAAAATATTGGATGTAGGCTGCGGAACCGGTCGGCATGCCATTGAACTATCGAAACGCGGATATAACGTAACCGGAATCGATTTATCGGAATCGCAACTAAAAAGAGCAAGAGAAAAGGCAAAAGCAAATAATTTATTTATAGATTTTCAATGTCAAGACGCTCGAAACATGTCTTTTAATAGCGAATTTGATGTTGCTATTATGCTTTGTGAAGGCGGTTTTCCGCTTATGGAAACCGACGAAATGAATTATGAAATATTACAAAGCGTTGCAAAAGCGCTCAAACCTCAGGCAAAATTTATATTTACTACTCTCAACGGGCTGTTTCCGCTATATAATTCAATAGAAGAATTTGGCGCCTCCGTAACAGAAGAAGGTAATGCAACTTACAGAAACAATACCTTTGATTTGATGACTTTTCGCGACCATAACATTACAGAAGTGGAAGATGATTCCGGAAATAAACTGATGCTCGAATGTAACGAAAGATATTATGTCCCAAGCGAAATAACATGGCTGCTAAAGTCATTAGGATACAAAACAATAGAAATATTTGGAGCAAAATTAGGCGCATTCTCGAGAACACACAAATTAACTACAGAAGATTTCGAGATGCTTGTAGTTGCTAAAAATCACTGAGAATCAGTGTCATCCGCGTCATCTGCGTCATCTGCGTTCAAAAATAGTATATATTAAATTAACCAAAAATGAAAACCGCAATTATTTACGCCTCAAAGCATGGCACAACAGAAAAAGTTGCCCATTCAATTGCCGATAAGCTAAAGGGAACAAACGAAGTAGAATTATTCTCTTTAAATGCAAACCCCAAGCCGGATATTAACGCCTTTGAAATGGTAATCATCGGCAGCTCCATTTACGCGGGACAAGCATCCAAAAAAGTGAAAGCTTTTTGCAAAGAGAATGAATCTCTTTTACTTCAGAAAAAAATAGGTTTATTTACGTGCGGAATGCAGCCGGAAAAAGAGAATCAAGAAAAAGAACTTCAAGCTGCCTTTCCGGAAGTATTGTTAAAACATAGCAAAGCAACAAACTTTTTGGGTGGTGAACTCCTGTTTGAGCAAATGAATTTCTTTGAACGTATGCTGGTCAAAAAGTTTATGAAAATAAAAAGTTCGGTTCATCAGATTGATTGGGATGGGGTAGAGGATCTTGCTAAAAGATTACAAGAAAAACATAGTTAAACAAATCATAATCAATGAGACAAAAAATATTGTTCCTCACTCTTTGCGCCTTGCTCTTTTCTACCACACCTTGCTTCCCCCAACCTAAAAACGAATTTTCCATTTCTGCCGGTTTTTCACAATTAAAGGACGAATTTAATCAAGGTTTGGTATATAACGGACCACAAATTAGCGTTCAATATCAACGCAATTGGCTTTTTGAGAAATGGGAATTGCGCTATAAACCTAAATTTGCGTGTGGGCTTCTCTTCAACAGGAAGATGGATGTTAGCAACATTAATTTTGTACCTGTTGATTTTTCAGGGATTGTAACCGTTTTTCAAAAAGACGGACACACGTTTCGAGTAGGGCTAAATCTTGCAACAAATTACAGCTACCAAATGTATTCATCGCAACACATGAGCAATTTGTTTTGGTACAGTGAAGTCGGCATTGCGCCATGTGTCGAATATACTTATCAATGGAAGCAAAGCAAGATTAAATTGTTCGTACAAAACTCCTTAGCCGGATTTGTTTCTCGCACGGAAAGTATTGGTCATTATTTTTACTCATTCAAATTTGCAGATTTTTTTGTCAGACCTCACCAAAATATGAAATTCGGAAGTTTCGACAAATACAATCATACAAATGTTTCCATAGAATATTTTCCCAATGTATCTAAAAAACATTCGATAGTGTTAGGTGTAGCATATATTGATTACTATTTTTCTAAAAGATTTCAAACCTTAAATTACTATTTGCAATGGAAGATATCATTCTAAAAATAAAATTATTTGCCGTTATCATATTTTGTATCTGCTTGACTTCTTGTTTAAAAGAAGATAAACTTAAACTACCGTTTGAAAGTTATGTTCCAAAGCAATTAAATGATGGTTGGGAATTGTCAACTCCGGCGCAAGAGGGCATCAATGAAGCAGAATTAAAGAAGATTTATAAATATTATCACGAGAGTAAGGATTTATGGCAAGTTCGAAGTTTACTCGTATTTCGTAACAACAAATTAGTTGCCGAAAGTTATGCCAAAAATCCGGATGAAATTACCCAAACAGTTCCTATGTGGTCGTGTACCAAACAAGTAACGGGTTTACTTACCGGTATCGCCATTGAGCAGGGAATTATTGATGATATGAATGACAATCTTCAAAAATATTTACCGGAAGAGATCGCTCGTTATCCGAATAAAGGCGCCATTACCATTCAAAATCTGTTGAAAATGGAATCGGGAATTGCGTTTGAAAATTCCGGATTTAATGGAGAATCTAATCAATTGCTACGCGAACTTCATGACAATAGCCTTGAGTTTATTTTGGGATTGCCTATTTCTTTCGCACCGGGTGAAGATTTTTATTATAATGATGCTGACCCGCATATTATCTCCGCCATTTTGCAACGCAGAACAAGTAAAACGATGAGAGACTGGGCAAAAGAAGTACTGTTTACAAAAGTAAACTTCCAGAATTATACTTGGGTAACGTATAAAGATGGGATAACTATGGGAAGTTTCGGAATATCTTCAACGCCGCGTGAAATGGCAAAGATTGGACATTTAGTGCTTAACAAAGGATCTTGGAACGGAGAACAAATTGTTAATTCCACATGGATTGAAGAGATGACAAGCAGCAAGGTTTCTGTAGAGAAAACAAAATCTTGGGGCAAATCTTTTGGCTACCAATGGTGGGTGGATGAAAGGCGTGGGGTCTTTTTTATGGCAGGTAAAGGCGGACAATACGTGTTTATTAAACCCAGTAAAAATTTGGTAATGGTAACCACCGCCGATCCTAATGATGAATACATGTTTGAAATGGACACGGCATTGGATATTTTCGATAGAATTGATAAAATTACAACCAACTAACAGGAAACAAAAAAACACTATTTTCGCAAACGAATCTTAACCAATATTTTTTATGGAAAAACTAATCATTACCGCTGCCATTTGTGGCGCAGAAGTTCTTAAAGAACACAATCCTGCCGTTCCTTATACTATTGAAGAGTTAGTGCGTGAAGCCAAATCAGCTTACGATGCAGGAGCCTCTATCATTCACTTGCACGTGCGCTGGGACGATGGAACGCCCACACAAGACAAAGGTCGCTTTAAAGAAGCTATTGATGCAATAAAAGCAGTGTTGCCGGATGTTATTATTCAACCTTCTACCGGCGGCGCCGTAGGAATGAGCGATGATGAACGCTTGCAACCTACGGAACTACTTCCCGAAATGGCTACTTTAGACTGCGGAACGTTAAATTTTGGTGGCGATGATGTGTTTACTAATACAGAAAACACTATTAAATATTTTGGCAAACGTATGATCGAACTGGGTATCAAGCCTGAGTTAGAGTGCTTTGACAAAAGTATGATTGAAATGGCATTGAGGTTGCATAAAAAAGGCTTCATCAATAAACCGATGCATTTCGATTTTGTAATGGGCGTAAACGGCGGCATTGGCGGCGATTTGCGCGACTTTGTATTTATGCGTGGTTCCATCCCCGCAGATGCCACTTACACCGTTGCCGGCATCGGGCGTTTTGAATTTCCATTAGCCATGGCAGCCATTATCGACGGTGGGCACGTGCGCGTGGGCTTCGAAGATAATGTGTATTTATCGAAAGGCGTATTAGCCAAATCGAACGGCGAATTGGTAGAAAAAGTAGTGCGCTTAGCGAAAGAATTTGGTAGAGAAATTGCCACGCCGGCAGAGGCAAGAGCAATTCTATCCCTGTAAACCGTCTCGCGGAATAGGAAATTTCATGTTAATTCACGCTTCTTTTAATGCAGTATTGCTATGAATAACTTATTTACCATTAATAGAGAAAAACTATTCCACTTATTGGAAGGGAATGAGCCTTCCACCGAAGAACTAAACGCCATTTTGCAAAAAGCCCAGCAATTAAAAGGACTTGATTTAGAAGATGTAGCCGTATTGCTTCGAGTGCAAGATCATGATAAAATTAAGCAAATCATGGAGGTTGCCAAGTATGTAAAAGAAGAGATTTACGGTAAACGCTTGGTACTTTTTGCTCCGCTATATACCGGAAATATGTGCGTAAACAACTGTGTTTATTGCGCGTTTCGTCGTGCCAATAAACATTTGGTGCGCAAAATATTGAGCATGGATGAAATTGAACAGGAAGCGCGGATTCTGTTGAAAGACGGACACAAACGCATTCTGCTCATTTGTGGCGAATCTCCTAAAAACGACATCAACTACGTGTGTGAAGCGATTAGAAGAATATATTCCATACATGTTGGTAAAGATAACATTAGGAGAATTAATGTGGAGCTGGCACCTATGACAGTTGAAGAGTTTCGGCAATTGGCAAAAGAAAAGATCGGCACATATGTTTGTTTTCAAGAAACTTACGATCCTGTCTTATATAAAGAATATCATCCGGAAAACACTCCGAAAAGCGATTATTTGTATCGTCTAAATGTGATGCACCGCGCTATGGAAGCCGGCATTCCGGATGTTGGATTGGGCGTTTTATTTGGCTTAGCCGATTACCGTTTCGAGATTTTGGCTTTGATGGAACACGCCAAAAATTTGGAAAAACAATTCGGCTGCGGACCGCATACCATTAGTTTTCCGAGAATAGAGCCTGCCGAAGGCGCTCCTCTACCCGATCATATTCCCTACAAAGTTTCAGATGAGGATTTCAAAAAAATTATCGCCATTATTCGCATTGCGTTGCCTTATACCGGCATTATTTTGAGTACGCGAGAAAGTGATGAGCTTCGTACAGAGTTATTTAACTACGGCATCAGTCAAATTTCAGCAGGTTCAAGAACAAATCCGGGCGCTTACAGCCATGTTGCCGACAAATCGGGAAGCCAGTTTGCGCTGGGTGATCATCGTTCATTGGAAGAAGTGATCTCCGGCATGATTGATTGCGGTTATATTCCCTCATTTTGCACCGGCTGCTACCGCCACGGCAGAATTGGCGCCGACTTCATGGATTTGGCAAAACCCGGATTAATCAAGCAATTCTGTTTACCCAACGCCCTATTCTCTTTTAAAGAATATTTGTACGATTTCGCCGGTAATGAAACGCGCAAAAAAGGCTTGGCTTTAATCGAAAAAATGATTAACCAAATGCCTGATACTAAGGCTAAAGAAAAAATCATGAAAGAATTAGAAGCAATCGATACCGGTAAACGAGATTGCTATTTCTAACTCTGTGGTTCTCTGTGCCTTCTCTGTGATTCTCCGTGTAAAAAACAGTTTTTCGTATCTATTATAGAAATTCATATAATTTCGCGAACCTTAATTTGAAAATCTATGGAAACTGTAGTCAGCGGCATCCGCCCCACCGGTTTTTTGCATCTCGGCAACTACTTTGGCGCCCTTCGCAATTTTATTAAAATGCAAAATGAAGCAAATTGTTTTTTCTTTATTGCAGATTATCACTCACTTACAACACATCCTAAAGCATCGGAACTCAATATGCACATCAAAAATGTATTGGTAGATTATTTGGCATCAGGCTTAGACCCCGAAAAATCAACATTGTACGTGCAAAGCGATTTGCCTGAAACAGCAGAACTATATCTATTATTCAATATGTTAGCCTACATGGGAGAGTTACAACGTGTAAGTTCTTTTAAAGAAAAAGTACGCCGCCATCCCGATAATGTCAATGCCGGACTCCTCACCTACCCTGTTTTGCAAGCTGCTGATATTCTTATTCATAATGCAGATAAAGTACCGGTAGGAAAAGATCAGGAGCAACATTTGGAAATGACCCGCGATTTCGCACAACGATTCAATCATACTTACGAAATCGAATATTTCAAATTACCTGTAGCTTATAATTTTGGCAATGAATTAGTGAAAATTCCGGGCTTGGACGGCTCCACTAAAATGTCAAAATCTGACAATGAAGCTTCTTGTGTATATCTTTCCGATGACCCCGAAACCGTTCGCAAAAAAGTAATGAAAGCGGTAACCGACTCAGGTCCTACAGAACCCAACCAAGAGAAACCGCAAGCCATTGAAAATATATTTCAATTAATGAAAGCTGTTTCCGCACCTGAAACCTTACAGTTTTTTGAAGAACAATACAACCTTTGTCAAATTCGCTACGGCGACATGAAAAAACAGTTGGCTGTGGACATGATCGCATTTACCGCTCCTATTTATGAAAAAATATTAGAACTGCGTAGCAACGACGATTATTTAAGAAAAGTAGCCAAACAAGGCGCCGAGAAAGCACGTGAAAGCGCAGTCAAAACGGTGCGTGAAGTGCGTGAAATTATCGGGCTTCGGAGCTTATAGCGGTAATAAAATCAAGAATTTCCGTTCGCCCTTGCGCGGTAACGGCAGAGGAAACAAAAACAGGAGGCAACTCTTCCCACGTTTCTAACATGGCTTGCTTAAATGTTTCCACATTTTTCGACACATGCGATGAAGAAAGTTTATCTGCTTTCGTAAAAATAAGTGCAAACGGCACCTGCTTTTCACCCAAAGAGTTAATAAATTCCAGATCTATTTTTTGCGGTTCCAAACGAGCGTCAATCAACACGAAAATCGTTTGTAAATTTTGCCGCAAAACGAGGTAATCGTGAATCATTTTTACCCACTTCTCGCGCATAGTTTTCGATATTTTTGCATAACCATAGCCGGGCAAATCCACCAAATACCAAGCGTTATTCACCAAAAAATGATTAATGGTTTGCGTTTTTCCGGGTTTGGAAGAAGTTTTTGCAATCGATTTATTATTCGCTAACATATTGATTAGCGAAGATTTTCCAACGTTAGAACGTCCAATAAATGCGTATTCGGGCAATGATGGCGGGGGCGCTTTGCGCCAATCCACTTCGCTCTGTAAAAAGGTAATGGTTTTTATCATGCCTTTTCCTTTCTGCTTTCTGTCTTCTGCTTTTTCTTCTTCTTATACGAATAAATATACCGCTTCTTCTTATCCTCATTAATATCCGCAATTTTAATCATAATGGCGATCTCTTCCACCGGACCGAATTCCGGATTTGCCGAAACGCCGAAACACCGCATCGTAGAGGAAAGCGACATGTAGCTTTTAATGAGCGGTGGAATGGTCGTTTTTAAATCACGAATATTATCATTAAGTATTTTAAAATCTTCTTTATAAGTACCGTTTCTAAAAATAGAACGAAACACTTGCTTTCTTTTATCTCCCGTTGCCGCATGAATGGGCGCAATCAAATTTTTATCGCCCCTAAAGTATTTTCGTAAAAAGAAAAGAATCAAATTTCGAGCTAAGCGATTGTAACTGTTGTACATAGTCATTTTCCCCAAAAAGAATTTCACATCCGGATAATCCACAGCTAAAGTGCCTAATCCATCCCAAAGATTATCTAATGAAAAAAGCCCAAGGCGTGGATTGGTAGTGCCTTGATATTTAGGTTGCACAAAGCTACGTCCCAATTCTATCGTTTTCAACCATTTACCTTCTATGAATTTTTTAGAAAAGTGAAACAATTTTGAGGTCGGCGTGTGCGGATAACCATTTTCATCCAATGGCACTTCTTTGCCAAAAATGAAACGGTAGGAACTCACAATCTCTTTATTATCGTTACTCCAAACAATCAATTGTTTGAATGGAACTTCAGCTGTATCGTACTCATCAATGTCCATTTCTTTTCCTGTGCCGCCGCCGGCTGCACGAAAGGTAAGCTCCCGCAAGCGCCCAAGTTCGCGCATCACATTGGGAGCATCGTGTGCCGTTACAATATAGATGGAATTATTGCCTGCATTAGTAACACGCAGAAACTTATCTTCCGTAAGTTCTTGCTCTAAAAGGTTTATATCAACAGGTGGAATAATCTTTTTCATAAATCAAGCGGCAAAAGTATATTTTTTGCGCTGTAGTGCTTATTTATAAAGCAAATTTTTCATCTTTACCTAAAAAGCCTGAGAATATCCAATCCATTAGCATAAAGCAACAGTGTAATAAGAAGGGCAAAGCCCACCGTATTAGCATAGCCGATAAACTTGTCGCTGGGCTTTTTTCCTGTTATCATTTCTATAAAGATAAAAAGAATGTAACCGCCGTCTAATGCCGGTATCGGCAATATATTCATAAACGCCAGAATTATAGAGAGTAACGCCGTCATAGACCAAAACATCCTCCAATCCCAAGATTTAGGAAAAATATTTCCAATAGAAATAAAACCACCAATTTGAGTAGCGCCTTCTTTGGTAAACACGCGTTTAAATTGCTTCACATAAAAAGTGAGTGTATTCACACCTTCTTTAATTCCCACCGGAATAGATTCAAAAAAGCCGTAATTATCAGTTATTATTTGCAAATATCTCTCCGGGCCTACGGGGTAAACACCAATTTTCCCATCTTCACTCACTAATATCGGTACAGAATATAAACTGTCGCCACGATAAAAATGTAGAGTAACCTCCTTATTCTTTGCATAATTAAACTCTTCTTGAAAATCTGAAAACAGGTAAATTTGCAAAGTGTCCAAGCCTACCAAGCTGTCTCCTTTCATCAATCCGGCTTGCGCTGCGGGATAGCCGGCAATAAGCTCTCTTATTACAAAAGGAAAATTAAACTCACAAAAACTATCACCCAATAATTTTTTCCAATTATCTTCTTGCAGATATAATGTATCTAATTGATTATTACGCAAAACCACTACTTCCTTGGGATTATCCATAAAAAGTTTTGTTTTAAAATCAGCGATAGTACGGAGTGTTGCGCCATCTACGGAAACAATTCTATCGCCATTTTGAAATCCTGCATATTGTGCAGCATCGGAAAACATGAATCCATATTCGGCATTTTCGAGCGGAACATATTGTTTTCCCCACGTAAACATGATGGCGGTATAAATAACAATTGCCGTTAAAAAGTTCATCATAACGCCGCCGGCGATAATAAAGAAACGTTGCCAAGCAGGTTTCGAGCGAAACTCCCAAGGTTGTGGCTCGCTCGCCAAATCTTCTGCCGCTTTGGTTTCATCTACCATTCCGGAAATGGAGCAATAGCCGCCAAAAGGCAACCAACCAATGCCCCATTCAGTGGCTTCGGGGTGCTCTGCCCACTCTTCCGGCGGTTGCGAAGAGAAAAAGCTAAATTGAAATTTTCCATCTATTTTCTTCATTCTCAATAAAGAAAACCCGGGATTAAAAAACAAATAAAACTTTTCTACGCGTGTTTTAAAAAGTCGGGCAAACATGTAATGCCCCAATTCATGAACAAAAATTAAAAGTGATAAACTGAGGACAAAACCCAAAATCTGCATGTAAATACCCATATTTTTTTATTATTTAATTACTATTGTAGGGATAGGGCGCGCCCTATCCCTACAATGCGACGTTGTAAAACGGCAATCAAACGTCCTTATTTTGTAGCCGCAAAATATTCTTCCAACAACCTTTGAACATACTTGCCCAAAACGTCGAACTCAATATTTACAACAGTTCCTTTTTTAAAATTATGAAAATTTGTAATCTCTTGAGTATAAGGAATAATTGCCACTGAAAAACGTCCTTTTTCAGAATCTACCACCGTTAGACTCACACCGTTTACACAAATGGAGCCTTTGGGCACAGTAAAATTATTCTTTTCTACATCGTAAGTAAAGTAGTAACGCCAACTTCCGTTTTCGTCAATCACTTTTTCGCACTCGGCGGTTTGGTCTACGTGCCCTTGCACAATATGTCCATCAAAACGCGCGTCTAATTTCATGCTGCGCTCTAAATTTACTTCGTAACCCACATGCCATGTCTTCAAGTTGGTTTTCAGCATAGTTTCATCCATGGCAGTTACCACGTATTGCTGCTTTTCTTTATCTAATTTAACAACAGTTAAACAACAGCCGTCGTGTGCCATGCTTTGGTCAACTTTCAATTCATTGGCAAAATCCACTTCGATAGTAAAATGAAAATTTGTTTTATCTTGTTCGATGTGAACGATTTTTCCTGTTTTTTCTACGATTCCGGTAAACATAAATTACGATTTAAAAATTTAAAAATTTAAAGTAGGGGCGCAAAATCTTACGCCCTACATTTTTCAAGCGCAAAATAACATCATATTTTTAAAAATAGTTGAATTAATCATGCTAATCATAACAATCTTGTTAAAATCATAGTTCAGACATCAAGCAAATCTCCTCAAACTCCCTCACCGACAATTGCTCCGGTCGCATGCCAAAAATAGGATTTTCTTTGTATTCTTCTAAAAATGAAAAACTTTTCAATGAATTACGCAACGTTTTCCTGCGTTGGTTAAAAGCAGTTTTCACCACATTCTTAAATAACGTTTCATCGCAATGCAGTTTTTTATCGAAATTGCGAATCATACGAATTACTCCGGATTTCACTTGCGGCGGTGGCGTAAACAGATGTTCATCTACCGTAAATAAGTATTCTATATCGTAATAAGCTTGTAGTAAAACGCTTAAAATGCCATACATTTTTTTGCCGGGCTTGGATGCCACACGCTCTGCCACTTCTTTTTGAAACATGCCTACTAACTCTGTAACGATATCTTTATTTTCCAATACTTTAAACAATATTTGAGAAGAAATGTTGTAAGGAAAATTGCCGATAATAGTAAGTTTTTCTGTATAATATTCAGATAAATTCAATTTCAAAAAATCACCTGAAATGATTTGTAAAGAAGGATATTTTTTTTGTAGATAAAGCACCGATTCGGCATCAATTTCAACTACTTGAAAGTCTTTATTTTCATGTTGTAATAAAAATTGCGTTAATACGCCCATGCCGGGTCCGATTTCTAAAATAGAAGTGTTGTTTAAAGTAATACTTTGTACAATTTTCTCTGCAATCGTTTCATCGTTGAGAAAATGTTGACCAAGTGCTTTTTTTGGAGTAACTTTTTGCATTGTAAAGTTAAAATTTAGTATTTATTTTGTTTATGGATAAGCTGTTTTGTAGATAAGATAACGATTCATAACTTGCTCGGCATACCTTACCGCGTGTATGCCGGGAAAATATCCTGATTTTACCACCGAATCTGTAGCAAATTCTTGTTGTGATTTTAATATCAAATACTTGGAAACATTGTCCCATTTTTTATAATCATAGTTATATTTAGCGCTTAAACGCTGTGCATCAAAAATATGCCCACGACCGGCGTTATAAGATGCAGCGATGAAATAAAGTCGTTCCTCTTCATCTTCAATATCATCAAAATATTTTCTAATTAAATTAAGATGTTGAATTCCTGCGCGTATATTCGCCTCATCATTATCTTCTTCTGAAATATCATAATATTCCATAACCGCCGGCATCAACTGCATTAATCCATAACTTCCACCTCTTCCGGTTAATCCGGGAATAAATTTGGTTTCTTGAAAAATAATAGAAGCAACAAAGCGCCAGTCGAAATCATATTTTTGGGCGTACCTTTTTATAATAGCATCATATTGAGAGATATCGCTTTGTTGTTTTTTTGCAAAAGATGTAATTATGGGAGATTTTTGAGAAAAATATTTTCGTAATAATGAACGATATTTCGGCGTTTTCTTAAAATCTAACAGCCAATAATTTATATTTTCATTAAGTTGTGCATTTTTTTTATTTAAAATCCAACGCCGCTCAAATTGAGGTCCGGCTTTATCTAAAATTCGTACATTAGGATAAAAAGAAAGCAAGGTAATTGCTTGATTATAATCGCATATCAGATAAGGAATTTCGCCATGATCTACTTTTTCAAAAAGCTCTTCCGTAGTACGAGCATTGTTTCTTTGAATAGGATAGTTGCTATAAGGCGAATCGTTCGTAAAAAAAAGCTTAGCTGAAAAATCATTCGAAACTATTATGGGGCCTATATTCGCTGTATCCGTTTTATTTCCGGATACCAATACAGGATAAGAATAAGAATGTGAAATAGAACGACTTATAAATGGAAGTAAAAAGCCGTTATGAGGAAAGTCCATAATAACAATATCGTAATTGTTGCTATATAATTCTTTGTGCATCTTGCTTGCGTCGGCTTCTACTTTAATATTTACATTTTTTCCAATTCCTCTTTCCAATTCTCTGAGCATATCATATTGAAACCCAATGGGTGCACCTCTGTAAACAAAATAATCGGCAGCGTGAAACAAAAGAAGTGCACGCACAACCTCTACATCTTCTTCAATATCGGTTTGTGGAATTACAGTTTCAACTTTCTCTTGTTTTCCGGAAGTAGGAGCTTTCAGTACAATAAAAAAGCAGCAACCAATTCCTAAAAGAAAAGATATAAAGGAGATTTTTAAGAAAATAATAAGCGCTTTTTTCAACTTATTAATTTGGGCAAAAATAAAATTTTTATAATAGATTTTGCTATTTTCGCGCCGAAAAAAACTCATTCATGCCTAAAAAAGAAACCTCACACTGCTCCTTCTGCGGACGCCCCATCAAAGGAAACGAATTTTTAGTAAACGGAATTAACGGTGTAATTTGCGAAGAATGCTCGGAAGCTGTGGGCGAAATTCTTCGAGATTACCGTGTCCAGACAGGAAAACGTAAAAAAAGTGAACTAAAATTCAATTTACTCAAACCGATTGAGATTAAAGAAAGATTAGATGAGTACGTCATCGGGCAAGAGGAGGCGAAAAAAGTGATTTCCGTAGCAGTGTATAACCATTACAAACGATTACTTCACGCTGCCCAAGATAATAATGATGTGGAATTGGAAAAGTCGAACATCATGCTGGTAGGAGAAACCGGAACCGGTAAAACATTGTTAGCCAAAACAATTGCGCGTTTGTTAGACGTACCGTTTTGCATTGCCGATGCTACCGTATTTACCGAAGCCGGCTACGTGGGCGAAGATGTGGAAAGCATTCTTTCGCGCTTATTGCAAGCCGCCGACTACGACGTGGAAAAAGCAGAGCGCGGCATCGTATTTATTGATGAAGTGGATAAAATAGCACGCAAAGGCGCTGATAATCCTTCCATTACCCGCGATGTTTCGGGCGAAGGCGTGCAACAAGCCATGTTGAAATTGTTGGAAGGCACAACAGTAAACGTGCCGCCGGAAGGTGGAAGAAAGCATCCGGAACAAAAGTTTATTGTGGTGAATACGCAAAATATTCTGTTCATCGCCAGTGGTGCATTTAACCAAATGGATAAAATTATTGCCGAACGTTTGAATACCAATCGCATCGGTTATAATCAGGAAAACAGGGTATTGGATAAAAACAACATGATGCAGTACATCACCGCACAAGATCTGAAAACTTTCGGATTGATTCCGGAACTTTGCGGGCGTTTTCCTATGATTACTTATTTATCCTCTTTAGACAAAGAAGCACTCAAACGCATTTTATTAGAACCCAAAAATGCACTAATTAAGCAGTATGAGCGTTTATTTGTTTTCGACGGGATTGATTTATCGTTCACCGAAGATGCAGTAGATTATATTGTAGATAAAACGGTTGCGTTAAAATTAGGTGCACGTGGCTTACGCTCTATTATGGAGCGCATTATGACCAACGCTATGTACGAATTTCCATCTTCCGGAAAAAAGAAAATTGTGATTGATAAAGAATATGCGGCGGGACAAATGGGGGAATAAGACGACAAATGAAACATATTAAATACATTCTTCTTGGAGTTTTTTTATGTCTGGCAATCAGTTGCGATAGGAATGATTTTCCAATACCACGGGTACCCGTCAATTTTTGGATATATCCTAATGATGTTAATTTCCTTGATTTGAATTATTACGGAGGACACATGTATTTTACCGGCGGCGTAAGCGGAATTGTAGTGTACAGATTGAGCGAATGGGAATTTACCGCTTTCGATAGAGCGTGTCCCTACGACTGGGATCACGAAGATTCCTGGATTTGGGTAGAACCCGGCGGCATTACTTTACGATGCCAAAGATGTGAATCTTTATTTAGCATTCTAGACGGCGGTGTAATTACCGGCCCTTCCACATATCCTTTAAAACGTTATTTCACAAAATATGACGGCATGCGTTTGCAGGTTCGTTCGTAGGGGTGCAAAATTTTGCGCCCTTACATTACATTTTTAAATCTTTAAATTTTTAAATAATATCATGACCCCACTCAACTACAAAGACACCCGCTCCGGATTCGGAGAAGCCTTGCTTCAAGTAGGCAAAGAAAATCCTGATGCATTTGCTTTATGCGCCGATTTAACAGGCAGTTTAAAAATGGATGCTTTCAAGAAAGAGTTTCCTGAACGTTTTATCCAAACCGGCATTGCGGAAGCCAATATGATAGGCATTTCTGCCGGCTTGGCGTTAAGTGGAAAAATCCCGTTTTGCGGCTCATTTGCCGCATTTGTTACGGGAAGGGTTTACGACCAAATTCGCATGGTGGTTGCCTATTCCAATCTTAATGTGAAAATTATTGCCTCGCACGCCGGCATCACAGTAGGCGAAGATGGCGCCACGCATCAAATTTTGGAAGATATTGGTCTCATGAAAATGTTGCCCAACATGACCGTAATCAATACGTGTGATTTTAACCAAACCAAGGCGGCAACTTTGGCAATTGCTAAACATGTAGGTCCGGTGTATTTGCGCTTCGGGCGTCCTGTAGTTCCGAATTTTACACCTGAAAACCAATTATTTGAAATTGGAAAAGCCAATTTGCTAAAAGAAGGCGCTGATGTAACGATCATTGCAACAGGCCATTTGGTTTGGCACGCTTTAGAGGCTGCGGAACAATTAAAAGAAAGAGGAATTGATGCGGAGGTTATCAATATTCATACTATAAAACCCTTAGATGAAGTAGCCGTTTTAAAAAGTGTTCGCAAAACCAAACGTGTAATTACAGCAGAAGAGCATTTTAGAAACGGCGGTTTGGGTGATTCTATCGCACAATTATTAGTGCGCGAGTTTCCTGTTCCTATGGAAATGGTAGCAGTAAACGATCACTTCGGTGAATCGGGCACACCAGAGCAGTTGATGCAGAAATATGGATTGGATACGCAGCATGTGGTGCTTGCGGTAGAAAAGGTGTTGCAACGTATTTAAAATTAAAATATGAAAGTTAAAATTACCGGAATAATTATTTTTGGATTAATTGTTTGTGTATTGGGAATATATGCAATATCCAATGTTGATACGAATCATGTAGGGGTTGAAAATTTTCAACCCCTACATGACGCCCCTCAATCTCATTATGAAAACGTTTTGGCTTCCCCTCCCCTCCCCGACCAAATCGATTTCTGCGGCGAACCCATTCCACTACATCTATACTGGGTAAAAGAAGGCTTAGATCGCGAGCTCATCATTCATTGCTATCAACATTCCCGAACTTTGCTTACGTTTAAACGCTCTACGCGCTTTTTCCCTGTTATCGAAAAAATATTAAAAGAGGAAAATGTTCCTGATGATATGAAATATTTGTGCGTCGCCGAAAGTAACTTGGAAAATGTGGTTTCACCGGCAAAAGCGTCCGGTTTTTGGCAGTTTATGGAAGCCACCGGCAAACATTATGGGTTAGAAATTAACGAACACGTGGACGAACGTTATCATTTGGAAAAAGCGACACGTGCCGCTTGCAAATATTTGAAGAAGCTGAATAAACAGTTCGGCAGCTGGTCGTTAGCTATGGCTGCGTACAATATGGGAGAAGCCGGGCTTTCTAAAAATATGCAAGAACAACAAATTAATAATTACTGGGATTTACATTTGAATCAAGAAACTTCTCGTTATGTAAATCGTTGTGTTTCATATAAATTAATGTTTGAAAATCAAGAACTGTATAATATTCGTATTGCAGCAAATGAATTTTACAAACCTATTGATTACAAAGAGATTATTATTGATAAAACTATTGGAGATTTGAGGGAGTATTGCACTGAAAATAATATTTTGTATCGCCAACTTAAAGAACTAAATCCGTGGTTGCGAAGCACAAGACTACCGGTGCATGGCAATAAAACTTATATATTAAGAGTACCTAAATAAAAACCATTATGATTATAGATAAACTTTTTTCGCATGTTGCCGCAAAAGGACACGTGTGTGTAGGATTAGATACTGATTATGAATATCTTCCGATCAACTTCTCCAAAACTTTTTCACATATTAGCGATGCGCTTTTTTCTTTTAATAAAGAAATTATTGATGCTACATTGGATGTTTCCGCGGGCTTTAAAGTGCAAATTGCCTACTACGAAGCTTTCGGCATGCAAGGCTTGGAAGCTTACAGGAAAACATTAGCCTATTTGCGTGAACAAAAAGCGATCATTATTGCCGATGTAAAGCGCGGCGATATTGCCAAAACTGCTGAAATGTACGCTAAAGCGCACTTTTCCGGAGATTTTGAAGCTGATTTTATGACGCTAAATCCTTATATGGGCATGGACACGATTTCACCTTTTTTAACATTCATAAAAGAGAACGAAAAAGGCGTTTTCGTATTAATAAGAACTTCAAATGAAGGAGCAAAAGATATTGAATATTTGCCTACGGAGGTTAACAAGCGTGTATATAATGTTGTAGGAGAAAAATTAAATGCTTTGGGTAAAGATTTTATAGGTGAATGCGGTTTTTCTTCTATCGGTGGTGTAATGGGCTGCACGCATGCCGATGAGGCACGTGATGTTCGTAAACAATTAGACTCCACGTTCTTCCTTATTCCGGGCTACGGTGCGCAAGGCGGAAAAGCCGAAGATATTGCACTTTATTTGAAAAATGGAAATGGCGGTGTAGTAAATGCTTCGCGTTCCATCCTCTTAGCATACAAAAAAGTAGAAAACGGAGAAACACATTTTGGCGAATGTGCACGGAATGAAGCGATTCGTATGAGAGATGAAATACGATCTAAAATCTAAGTTAAAATATTAAATCACAATGTTCACAAAGGGTTTTCACAAAAAACACAAAGATTTAAATGATATAACTTTAATTTTGTGTACTTTGTGCATTCTTTGTGTTCTTAGTGGTTAAAAAATAAAAAAAATAAAATGGCTATATTAGTAAAAAACATCAAACAATTGGTGCAGGTTGAAGAAAGACCTATGATTTGGCGTGCCGGAAAAGAGATGCAAACGCTTCACAAAATTGAAGATGCATACTTGTTAACCGAAGGAGAAAAAATTATTGACTTTGGCAAAATGTCCGATTTTTCTCCTACAATACTTTCAAAAATTAAAGAAAAAATAGAGGAGATTGATGCCACAGGAAGATTCGTATTTCCCTCTTTTTGCGATTCTCATACGCATATTGTGTATGCGGGAAGTCGTGAGATTGAGTATGTTGATAAAATAAAAGGGTTAAGCTATGAAGAGATTGCCAAGCGCGGTGGCGGCATTTTAAATTCCGCAAAACGTTTGTCGGAAGCAAGTGAAGAGGAATTGTATAATGCGGCTTGGGCGCGTTTGCAAGAGATGGCTTCTTTGGGTACCGGCGCCGTAGAAATCAAAAGCGGATATGGATTAACCACTGAAACAGAGCTGAAAATGTTGCGCGTAATCAGAGAGTTAAGGAAAAATTCGCCTTTAATTATTCGTTCCAACTTTTTGGGTGCACATGCCGTACCGTTACATTACAAAGGAAAGCAACAAGAGTACGTGGATCTTATTATTAATGAAATGATTCCGATGGTTGCTGCCGAAGAACTTGCCGACTTTATTGATGTTTTTTGCGATAAAGGATTTTTTACGGTAGAAGAAACGGAGCGCATCCTCATGCAAGGTATGAAATATGGCATGCGTCCTAAAATTCACGCCAATGAATTGGATTATTCGGGCGGCATTCAGGTGGGGGTAAAATATAATGCTTTATCTGTTGACCATTTAGAATATACAGGAGATGAAGAGATTGCACATTTACTTGATTCGGAAACAATGCCTACCTTTTTACCCGGTGCTGCATTTTTTCTCGGTATGATTTACGGACCTGTGCGTAAAATGATTGATGCCGGACTGCCTATAGCCTTAGCCTCTGATTACAACCCGGGTTCTTCTCCATCCGGAAACATGCAATTGATACTTTCCATGGGCTGTATCAAATACAAAATGCTTCCGGAAGAAGCGATCAATGCGACCACCATAAATTCGGCTTACGCCATGGGAATAAGCGATATAGCAGGCTCAATTGCAAAAGGAAAAATGGCGAATTTTTATATTACAAAACCTATTCCGTCTTTGGAATTTATGCCTTATGCGTTTGGAAGTAATAAAATTGAACAAGTGTTTTTGAAAGGGGCAAAACTATAATTTATAATAGAACTCTGATGACACTGATTAGGCGTGATAATCCTGATTTTAAAGACAAAAATCAGAGTCAATCTGCTAAATCAGTGTCATCAGAGTTCTAAAAATAGCTTTAGAATCAATAAATAAACTATGAAAAAACTATCAATGGCCGAATTAGGACGAATTACCTCTGATGAGTTTAAAAAAACATCAAAAATCCCTGTCATTGTAATTTTAGACAACATCCGAAGTATGAATAATGTAGGCTCTATTTTCAGAACCTGCGACGCGTTTGCCGTTGAAAAGCTCTATTTGTGCGGCATTACCGCCACGCCGCCTCACAAAGATATTGCCAAAACCGCGTTGGGCGCTACCGAATCGGTAGAGTGGGAATATGCCGAAAATGTAGTAGATTTAGTACATCATTTAAGAAAAAATAACACAAAAGTTTTCCTCATTGAACAAACCGACTCATCTGTTTTCTTGAATCAATTCCGGTTTCCGGAAGAAAAAATAGCAATTATTTTAGGAAACGAAGTATTTGGAATAAGCGAAGAGCTGCTTTCTATCTGTGATGGCGCTATTGAAATTCCGCAATATGGCACAAAGCATTCGCTTAATGTTACAATTGCGGCAGGAATTGTGCTTTGGGAATGTTTGAACCGTGACTTTATTAACTAAAAATATTTTTTTTCATTCCGTCGGCATCCAACAAATTTCATGTATATTTGCGCTCTCTGTAAATTAGGCTAAATGAACAAACGCTGGATAGTTAAAAACCAACACGAACAAGCTGTAATCGAAGATTTTGCGAAGAAGTTAAATATCGAAGAACCGCTTGCAGTGTTGTTGCTAAGCAGAGGAATTAATACCATTGAAGAGGCAACCAATTTTTTTAATCCCGACATCAGTAAGCTGCATGATCCGTTTCTCATGAAAAATATGGATATCGCCGTTGAGCGATTATCGCAAGCCATCATGAATAATGAGAAAATATTGGTTTACGGCGATTATGACGTGGATGGAACTACCGCCGTGGCGCTCCTCTATTCTTTTTTAAGCGAAGTGATTGGAGCTGATTATAAAAAATATATCGAATATTATATTCCGGATAGATACACAGAAGGTTACGGAATTTCGGAGAAAGGGATTGAGTATTGCCGTGATAATAATTTTACGCTTCTGGTTTCTTTAGACTGCGGCATAAAAGCCAATGATAAAGTGGATTTAGCTAATAGTTATGGTATTGACATCATTATTTGTGACCACCATTTAGAAGGCGATACGCTACCCAACGCAGCGGCAATTCTTGATCCGAAATGTTCGCAATGCCACTATCCTTATAAAGAGCTTTCCGGATGTGGAGTGGGGCTGAAATTTATTCAAGGATATTGCCAAAAACATGACCTCCCCGACCAACTTTGGCTCTCTAAATTAGATTTGGTTGCCATTAGCATAGCCTCCGATATTGTGGCTATTACCGGAGAAAACAGGATTTTAGCTTACTATGGATTAATCATTATCAATCGTTTTCCGCGTGTAGGTGTAAAATCTATCATCGAACAAGCGGGCATTAAAATTCAATATCCGCCTAAAGAAAATACCATCTTTTCTCGCCAAATACAAATTTCTGATTTGGTGTTTTTTGTGGGACCTCGAATTAACGCTGCCGGTCGTATCAATACCGGACGCGAGTCGGTAAAACTACTCATTTGCGAAGATGAAGATAAATCATTAGATATTGGGAAAAATATTAATTCTCATAACGATACACGTAGAGAATTAGATAAAAAAGCTACCGAAGAGGCGATTAACCTCATTTTAGCAAGCGAAGAATTTAAACACCGTAAGAGCATTGTTTTATATAACTCCAGCTGGAATAAAGGAATTATAGGAATTGTTGCTTCGCGCTTGGTAGAAGAGTTTTACAAGCCGGTGATTGTGATCACCGATTCGCCGGAAGGCTTAGTTACAGGGTCGGCACGCTCCATCAAAGAGTTTAATATTTACAACGGCATTGATCATTGTTCCGACTTATTGGAGCATTTTGGCGGACATAAATTTGCAGCCGGTTTATCGTTGAAGAAAGAAAATTTGGAAGCTTTTTCCGAAAAATTTGAACAATATGTGTGCCAAAATATAAACGACGATGATTTTATTCCTGAAATTGAAGTGGATATGGAACTTGATTTGGGTGATATTACCACTAATTTCATGAGTAATTTGAAACGTTTTGCTCCATTCGGTCCTGAAAACATGGCGCCTGTATTTATGTCAAAATCGGTGGTGGAAGAAGGAACCGGAAAAATTGTTGGCGACAAGCATATTAAAATGAGGCTATTGTATCGAAGTAAATCCAGCCAACCCATTGATGCTATTGCTTTTAACCAAAAAAAGCATTACGAACATATTGCCAATCAAAAGGATTTTGACATTTTATACCATGTAGAAGAAAACACATGGAATAATGTTACTAATATTCAGTTGAATATTAAGGATATTCGGATAAATTTGTAGTATTACTGTTTCACCACTTTCTTTACTACCTCGCCTTGATTTGTCGCAATTTTCACAAAATACACCCCACTCTTCAAATGCGAAATATCAATTTTCTGACGAGTCGGTAAAAACATAAAATGATGAGCCGCCACTGCTTTCCCGGAAACATCAACAATCGTTACCCGTAACTCGTCACTTGTAACCTGTAATTCATCAAAAGTAATGAGTAGCTCTCCGTTGCTTGGATTAGGGAAGATTTTAATTCCGGACAATTCTTGTATAGGTTCACCAATGTTTAAAGGTTTTATTTCAATAGCAAAATCTTGTGTATAAGGCACATCAAAAGCAGCGCCGTCTTTAATAGTAGCTGTAACTACTACAATTCCCGGAGCTGTAGTATTAAGCCGGCTACCGGTAAAGAATGCTCCGGTAGCTCCTGTATCAGCTATACTCCAAGTAATGTATTGGTATGTGGCATTATTAGGAACCACAGTTGCATTGCTAAGATAGATTTGCGTGGCCACAGTTGCCGTAGCGGGTATGTTTATGATTTCCTGAACAGGTACAAAATTTATAACATGAATTGGAGCTATAACAATAGCAGGGTTTTGTGGATGTGAAATGATGGCAGCATTAGTCATGACTACGTCATAAAATCCGTTCTTGTAAAATGTAATGATGCCATCTTTAATTGTATAATCACTTTGAGGAGCAGGTGCGCCTCCTTGCTCTACTATAAAAACGGTTTTAATGCCTCCAAATTCATTATGATCCGAAAAATCAACAAAATCACCTACAGCAATTCTTTGTGTGTAAAATTTTTGTCTCCCTAAGCGTTTAAGCGCCGGATTGCTTATCATTTCAGAAAGTTTATACAACTCGGATAATGGAAGTTGATTTTCATAAGACGATATAAATTCCGTTGCCACCAAGTTTATACGAGTTAAGTTGCCATTTTCGCAACTTAAGTCTTTAAGTGCTATGCAATCACTTAAATCTAAAATGCTTAGACGATTATCATCAGCAGATATCACTTCTAATTTCTTACAGTTGCTTACATTCAAACTTCGTAGCGTTTTAAAGACAGAGCTACAATATAAATGTATTATTGACGGACAGCTACTTAAGTCTAAAGTATCTGCCCTACTACAACCAAAAACTGTAAATAAGCAACCTTCAGATCCGGAAATAGTTACCTCATATCTACCGGGATTATAATAATAATGAAACGGAAACTGAGAGTCTCCTGTTCCTGTAAATGTTTCAATCGCAGAACCATCACCCCAGTCAATGGTAAACTGTTTACCGGGAGTGGCTGTAATACTATAGCTGTGCCCCCCTGCCAATCTCGTAATTATTCTTATAGTATCATTAGCTACTACATTCAAATTATATGCAAAAAAGCATATAACCAAAAATACAATTTTCATCGGATTTTTCATTGCTTGATATTTTAATTAACAAAGAGTACAACTTTTGTAGTTGCACTCTTTATTGAATCTTTCAAATGATTACTGCTTTACCACTTTCTTAACGACATCTCCTTGATTTGTAGTTGTTTTTATAAAATAAATACCGGAATTCAAATGTGAAATGTCAATTTTGTGATGAGATGATGAGATAATGAGATGATGAGATGATACAGTTCTTCCTACTATGTCAAAAACATCAATTTTATCAATTTTCAATTCTCCACTTTCAACTCTCAATTCACCTGTAGTGGGATTAGGAATAACTGTAATTTTATCCAATAACGTCTTGTCATAAACTTGTAAAATGTTGTTGATTACAGGTTCAATGCTGGATTCTTCTCCCTCTTTTCTCCCTTCTTCTTTCCCCTTTCTCCCTTCTTCCTCTTCCTCCTCAATACAAACTTCGTATAGCTCACACAGGATAATATTTGCAAATGCCCTGCCACGCCCGGTGTGAGTTTCAACGTAATGTATTAAATAGTTAATCTCATTTTCAGATAAAGTGTAAATGTTGTTTTCTGTTTCTTCTAATTGCAATAACCAATAAATGTAAGTTTTCAAATCGTTTAATTCAAACGCCTCTTCTTCCGTAATTTCAAATCGTTCATACATTTTAGTTAGGGCAACCATGGCTTCTTTGTAATTATTTTCCTTTAAATAAGTTTCAATAACAGAAAGATAATCGGTATAGTTGCCGCGGTACAGAAGTAAAGTTCTAAGGTTTAAACTACCCCGTCCGGCTACGCCATCCACCCCTTCAAAATTAGGGGATTTATTGCCTTTCGCTTCATCATTACCGCTTACCCCATACCGCATACCGCTTTGTATTTCTTCATCCATCGCAATAATAATCGAATTGAAGTGATTATCTTTCAACGCACTGTAATGAGAAACCATATCCAACAGCGCGTTGTACTCTTCTTCATTATCCCCCTCAAATGCAAGGAATTGAGCAAGCCAGTATTCGTATGTGGAATTCCATTCGTCGTATTGGGATAATGCACCGTCTAAGTCTCCAATTCCTCCTGTTCCGAGTTTTGAAGGGCAGCCATTTGAAAAGGGAATCGGAATAGGAAATACATTGCTTGTTATATTATTTGGCAATGCATTATCTGCATTTTCATCATAATAATAGTTGATATAATGTTGAGACAGTGCATTATCAATATTTAAGATGGGTGTGCCATTAAACCTATTACCGGCAGGGCTTCGCATACCTCCTTGATTTCTTCTTATACAATTACTATGCTGGGGACCTGCCACAAGGATATCTACAGATTGAGTATTGTTGAAAATGTTACACAACGATTGCAGTCCGGTAATTCTGACAAAACTTGCGGTATCAAATTCAAAGTCTCCACGGAAAGGATCAGGATCCGGGTCAGGACCACCCGGTCCGCCGCTGTTCCCCTGGGAAGAGTTTTTACCCAAGAACTGTTGCGCTATATCAAGATTATAAAACCTGTTTTTATACACCTCGTTTTCCGCGCTTCCGCTATTCTCAATCCGCAATCCGGTAGTCCATTTGCCTAAAGCCGGCTGCTCATCTTCAAAATAATTTTCCTCTATTTTAAACCCTGAGGCATCACTTACAGAGATTCCATAAGAGAAAGGATGATTTACGATAAAATCA
>Ga0209737_10000363_pt1 | contig 39435 bp, 26 predicted proteins | sample TergutCu122P3_FD_187284 | JGI IMG/M metagenome (GOLD analysis project Ga0209737, IMG submission 187284) | Cubitermes ugandensis P3 segment gut microbial communities from Kakamega Forest, Kenya - Cu122 P3 (SPAdes) (version 2) | ecosystem: Host-associated > Arthropoda: Insects > Digestive system...
TTGGCCTATATGCAGGCTTTTTGTGAGGGGGCAGCCGCCCCCAGCGCCGCTATCGCACTCGCCTTATCACTGACGGCAGGGTCGCGGCGTCGAAATGGTGCAGATTCCAGAAAGCAAGGAGGCGTGGAAGGGAGCGTACTTCGTACGTGACCGACCACAACGACGCCGCTGACGGCGACGATGCACCGCCTCGGCGAGCGCGATACGCGTCTACCCCCTCTGCGGGGCTCAAACGCCGCCCCGCAACGCCCGGCTGGATTACTCCCTCACCGCCTTTGGCGCCACTCCCTTGATGAGGGAAGCCGCTGACAAGGGGAGGTCAGGGACAAGTGTAAGACATGTCAAGATAAAGATATTGCTCCCTCCATATAGGAGAGTGCTTAAGTTTGCAGTAATTTGCCTCCGACATGCCGGATTCGGTGAAAATACTTGACAACCTCACCTCAGAATTGAGCTTCCACAACGAAAGATCCTGATTGAAGACTTTTGAATCGCGGAACATAGAGTTCATAGAGGTAACATTTGAGATGTTCCATTGTCCAATGTCCTGGTTAAAGGCCTTTGTATTCGAGAACATGCTTCCCATACTCGTAACACTTGATGTATCCCAGTGACCAATGCCCTGGTTGAAGGCTTTTGCCTCATAAAACATGCTGTTCATATTCGTAACACTCGACGTATCCCAGCGATCAATGCTCTGATTGAAAGCTTTCGTCCACGAAAACATGCAGCTCATATTTGTAACGTTTGAAGTATCCCAGCGGCTAATGTCTTGGTTGAAGACCTGCGTTCCACTAAATATGCAACTCATACTCGTAACGCGTGAAGTGTCCCAGCGTCCTATGTCCTGATTAAAGGCTTTTGCCTCATAAAACATGTACGACATGTCTGTAACGCTTGAAGTATCCCATCGTCCTATATCCTGATTAAAGGCTTTTGCTTTACCGAACATAAATGACATATTGGTGACCTTCGAAGTATTCCATCGTCCTATATCCTGATTAAAGGTTATCGCACCCTCCGACATAGCACCCTTCCCATCATGATAGTACAAACCAAACATGCCTTTCATATCTGTGACACTTGAGGTATCCCAGCGGCCGATGTCACGGTTGAAGGCTTTTGCACCAACAAACATCCACGACATATCTTTGACCTTTGAGGTATTCCAGTGGCCGATGTCACGGTTGAAGGCACTTGCCTCACCAAACATGCCTTTCATATCTGTGACATTTGAAGTATCCCAGCGGCCGATGTCGCGGTTGAAGGCTTTTGCCCCACCAAACATGCCTTTCATATCTTTGACCTTTGAAGTATCCCAGCGGCCGATGTCACGGTTGAAGGCTTTTGCCCCACCAAACATGGATGACATATCTGTGACTTTTGAGGTATCCCATCGACCAATGTCACGGTTGAAGGCGCTTGCCCCACCAAACATGGACGACATATTTGTGACGCTTGAGGTATCCCATCGACCAATGTCACGGTTGAACTCCTCTGCCCTCAGAAAGGTGTTCGATGCATCGCGCCACTTTGAAGCATCAGGAATATCGTTTTGTGGAAGGAAAATGTTGTCCACACCACAGAAAGCGCCACGGGTAAGTCCAACGGGGCCAAAACTAATAACGCCTTTTAAAATAACCGTTTTAATCTCTATGAAATTGGAGCGAATTCTAACCGTTTTACTTCCTATGGGATAGCAATCGAGTCCCAGGGCTTCACCAGATCCATTTCTCACAATATCTTTGGCCTTCCCCCACCCATCATAGGTGCCAGCAATTCGAACATGGTAAGTACCTGGTTTGGCATAGCGATGTGTTCTGTTTCGTTCATCAACGCAATCCGTAACAGCAGTTGTTTGGGCAAAATCCGTGTGACCTTCGTCGCCCCAGAGGATTCTAAAGTCACAGGTTCCCTCATAAAATGGGAGAATGAGCTCAGCTCCCCCCGCTGTAGCTTCCCAGACGGTTTCGAAAATCTTAGGTGAGCATCGTCCGTCGCCACGACAAAACTCGCCGTCCCAGGTATCTGGATTTTTGCAATCGACGTCTGATACGCAGCGTTTCGAGCAAACATAACCCTTGGCACTGTCGCAAAAACCATTCTCACCGCAATCGCTATGGTTTGAACAGCGAGGGCTGCAACCGGCAACTGTCCACAAAACGGCCAATGAAACCAATGTACCTCGCATATGTGCTCCTCTGGGAAGAGTACAGCTCCATGTGATTCGTGTGGAGCAGAGCATTTGTTCAACGCTGTGTTAACGAAAAATAAAGATCAACGGCCCTGTTCCACAGCCCATAGGCTGAAGCAGACTCAACCCATGGCAGGCTGCACTGCCATTCGGCCGTCTCAACCTGCACCAAAAACTCGCTGCGCGTCAGGCCGACCGGCGTAATCATGGGGTTGTCGAGCGGCATGTTCATGCCGCTGGTGCGGTTAAATTCCTCGAAGGGTTCCCAGTTCAGAGAACCCAATGTCTCCCAAACGCCCAGTTGGATACCCTCCGAACGATCATAGGTTTTGTATACGAGTTCAGAGCAGTAAATTGCCGAATCATCGGGCTCATAATAATAGTCATAGACTTTTCCAAGAAACGATTGCAATGCCTGGCGCAGCTTTTTGACATCCAAATCAATGTCGGGTTTGAGGCGGTAGAGCACATACTTCTCGCCGCGCCCACGCTTGATCCACGCCGCAAGCGGCGTGTAGATGACCTCTCCGAGTGCCTCGTACACCACCCACGCGCCATCCTCAAGCATGATGACGCCGCAATGGGACCACTCCGACTGGGTCACGCCCTCGATCGCATCAACCAACTCCCCATGCGGCAGCGATTGAAATATAATGTCACCCTCGCGCCAGTCGCAGTCGGCATTTTCGCGATTTTCGAGGTCATCCGTGGCGACGCCTTTCGAATGGAGGTGAGTGCCGCCATTTTGTGGCTCGCCCTCGGCAACAGCGTCGGCACGGTGTGAGGCAGGATGACTTTTGCAGGCGCAAAAGCTCGGCGTTAAAATAAAGCCTGCGCCCAAAAGCACAACGCTAAAGAGACGATGACGAGAACGCGTGATCTTCATAGTCATATCAAACCTCCATGATGTGCATGCTAACGATCAGTGGCAGGCAGCCGGGCAGACCCTCGTGTCTGTTCAATTAGGGACAGGTGTAGCGCAGGCCGAGATAAGGTGCCCAATCCTTCCATATGGGCAAGTTTTTAAGTTTGCAGTAATTCGACTTCGACAAGCCGGAATCGTAAAAAATATTCCATAAAGCCACTTCGGCATGGAGCGTCCAAGGGGAAAGATCCTGATTGAAGGCTGTTGCGGAGGTGAACACGGACCACATACGCGTAACATTCGAGGTGTCCCATTGTCCGATGTCCTGGTTGAAGGTTGTTGCTCTAGCGAACATGCTGTCCATATTCGTAACATTCGAAGTGTCCCATTGTCCGATATCCTGGTTGAATGCTGTGGCTTCACTGAACATGCTGTCCATATTCGTAACATTCGAAGTGTCCCATTGTCCGATATCCTGGTTGAATACTGTGGCTCCAACGAACATGCCGTACATGTTTGTAACATTCGAGGTATCCCATTGTCCGATATCCTGGTTAAAGGCTTCTGCATAAATAAACATGCCGTACATATTCGTAACATTCGAGGTATCCCATTGTCCGATATCCTGGTTGAAGCTTGTTGCCCTATTGAACATGTGCTCCATGTTTGCGACTTTTGAAGTATCCCATCGTCCAATGTCCTGATTAAAGACACTTGCACTACCAAACATCACACCCATGTCAGTTGCATTGGAGGTATTCCAGCCACCGATATCTTGGTTAAATGCTGTGGCTTCGTGGAACATGCTATTCATATTCTTAACATTGGAGGTATCCCATCGTCCAATATTTTGATTGAATGCTGATGCCCGATAGAACATGTTTTGCATATCTGTAACGTTTGCAGTATCCCATCGTCCAATGTTTTGGTTGAATCTCCGTGTACCTTCAAAAGTATATCTGGCATCATACCACTTTGAGGCATCGGGAATATCATTTTGAGGCAGAAAAATGTCACCTACGCCACAGAATGCTCCTTGGGTAAATCCAACAGGACCAAAACTGACCACACCTTGAAGTTGTACTGTTTTACCTTCGATAGGCCTGCAGTGGTAGGTGTAGCCGTTGTACGAAAGAATTTTCCCCCAACCATCGTAAGTGCCAATGATTCGAACACGATAAATGCCGGGTTCGGCATAGCGATGTGTCCGATTTCGCTCATAGGTGCAATCCGTAACACTGGCTGCCTTGGAAAAATCTAAGTGGCCTTCATCGCCCCAAAGGATTTTGAAGTCACAGGTTCCCTTGTAGTGAAATGGAAGGATAAGCTCAGAATCCCTCTCTGTGACTTCCCAGACCGTTTCGAAAATCTTGGGTGAACACCGCCCGTCGCCGCGGCAAAACTCGCCGTCCCAGGTGTCTGGATTCTTGCACTCAGTATCCGAAACGCAACGCTTAGAACAAAAATAGTCCTTGGCACTGTCGCAAAAACCATTCTCACCACAATCATCATGGGTCAAGCAGGGGCAGGGCTTGCAGACATCGTTCTCAAGGCAAAGCCCAGGGTCACAAGCAATTGCCGCAATACACGCACCATTTGTGCATGATTCATTAGGAGCACATGGGTTGTTGCATGCGCCGCAATGTTCTGTGCTTAGCCAAAGATTCGTCTCACAGCCGTTGGTGTCGTTGCCATCGCAGTCGGCGAATCCTGGCTCACAGGCAATTGTCGCAATACAAACACCATTTGTGCATGATTTGTTAGGTGCACATGGGTTGTTGCATGCACCGCAGTGTTCTGTGCTTAGCCAAAGATTTGTCTCGCAGCCGTTGGTGTCGTTGCCATCACAGTTGGCGAACCCTGGGTCACAAGTTGCTACCACACATTCACCGTCGATTTCATCATCGCAGTCAGCGAACCTCACCTGGTAGCTATCATTGCAGCCAGCAATCGTTCCCAAAACAGCCAACAAAACCAACGTGCTCGCTCGCATATGTGTCTCCTCTGGGTCGAACGAATCATATCGTCCGAACCAACAGAATATCACAAAACATGCTGTTTTGAGAAGAAAGTGTTTATTGTTGTTACAAAATGCGACAGTTTTGGCCAAAAATGATGCACTTCGTCCTCTACCCACAAGCGTCCGTCGAAGCCTCCCTCTCTGAGGGAGGTGGCGCAAAGCGCCCCTTGGGTGCCCGTCGCCACCTCCCCTGAAGGGGAGGCACGCAGGGTGGGGGAACGGGTTCCCCCACAAAAGAAAACAGTTTGCCCTGTCAGCGGCACGCAAAGCTCAGGCCAAGATTCTGAGCTTTCCATATGGGCCGTTTCTTAAGTGTGCAGTAGTTCTCCTCCGACATGGCAGATTCTGAAAAGATGCCGCTCAAATCCACCTTTGCATTGAGCTTCCAGGCGGAAAGATCCCGGTTAAAGGCTTTTGATTCGGCGAACATATCTTTCATATCCGTCACGTTCCTTGTATTCCATTGGCTGATGTCCCGGTTAAAGACTTTTGCGCCCTGGAACATACCCCTCATGTAAATAACCGATGATGTGTCCCATTGTCCGATGTCCTGATTAAATGCTTCTGTGTTCTGAAACATGAACATTGTACTTTGAAGCCGTTTTGTATTCCATCGGCTGATATCCTGGTTAAATACCTTCGCTTCATGAAACATGCCCGCCATATCTGCGACCTGGGCCGTGTCCCATCGTCCAATATCCTGGTTAAATGCACTGGCCCGGCTGAACATGAGTGGCATGCGAACAACCGATGAAGTATCCCATTGTCCGATATCCTGATTAAATGCACTGGCGCCAAGGAACATGGCCATCATATTGATAACCTTCGATGTACGCCATCGTCCGATATCCTGATTGAATGCAGTTGCATTATTGAACATGCTCGCCATATTCGTGACCGCCGAAGTGTCCCATTGTCCAATGTCCTGATTGAACGCACTTGCATTGGAAAACATGGACGCCATATTGATAACGCTCTTTGTATGCCATTGTCCGATGTCCTGATTGAACGCACTTGCATTGGAGAACATGAATGTCATATTCGCGACATTCGAAGTATTCCATTGTCCGATATCCTGGTTAAACTCATAGGCTTCAAAGAACATGCCATCCATATTTGTCACATTAGAGGTATTCCATCGTCCGATATCCTGGTTAAAGGCTTTTGCTCTGGTAAATACCTGCTCCATATTTGTCACGTTAGAGGTATTCCATCGCCCGATATCCTGGTTAAAGGCACTTGCCGAGAAAAACATCGAATCCATATTTTTGATTCCCGATGTGTCCCATCGCCCGATATCCTGGTTAAAACTCCGGGCACTCATAAAGGCTGCGGTGGCATCATGCCACTTTGACGCATCGGGAATATCGTTTTGTGGAAGGGTAATGTTACCCACGCGGCAGAAGGCTTCTCGGGTAAGCCCTACAGGGCCAAAGCTGACCACCCCCTGAAGACGTGCCGTTTCACTTTCGATGGGTTTGCAGTCTGGGCCGGTGGGCTTGCCATCGGGGCCTTTTGCGATCTCGACAGTTTTTTGTCCCCAGCCATCATAGGTGCCCGTGATTCGAACGTGATAGGTGCCAGCCTCGGCATAGCGGTGTGTGCGGTTTCGGATCTGGGTGCAATCTGTGACATGGGCGGCTTTGTCGAAATCCGTGTGGCCTTCGTCGCCCCAGAGGATTTTAAAGTCGCAGGTCCCCTCATAAAACGGAAGAACGAGTGCAGCATTTTTCTCTGTAACTTCCCAGACCGTCTCGAAAATTTTGGGTGAGCAACGCCCATCACCGCGGCAAAATTCACCGTCCTGGGCATTCGAGTTCTCGCATTCTGTATCCGAGATGCAGCGTTTCGAGCAAAAATAGCCTATGGCACTGTCGCAAAAACCCGCCTTGCCACAATCGGCATGGGCCGAACAGGAGGGGAGGCAGGCCTTGCAGGCGCCATCCTCAAGACAAAATCCAGGCTCACAAACGATGGCCACACAAGCACCTTTGGTGCATGTCTCGGCGGCAGCACAAGCGTTGTCGCACGCGCCGCAGTGGCTTGCACTCTCTCCAAGATTCGTTTTGCACCCTGTGGTGCCATCGCAGTTGGCGAACCCCGCCTGGCACTTATCCTCGGAACTGGAGGGGGAACGGGCGCCACAACCCACAATCGCCACCGAAACCGCCAACAAAATCAACGCGCGTGCCCACATAGACGTACCTCCTCCGGGTAAAATGAATAACCCCCGTGTCACAGATCCCAACATAACAGCAAAAAGCATGCCGTTTCGTGGGAACGCGTTCCCCTCCCAGCAAAGGACAGGGCATGCACGTAGAGGCAAGGGATGCCTTGTCTCTACACGGTTTTTTGTGGAGGCCGCGCCCCATAAGCGTCAACTTAATGGTGAATATTTAAGTTTGATTTTTCAGAACACCAATAATCCCTTTGCTAATTCGTTAATTGATGGCAGTTCCGCAGCTTGAGCTTGAGCTTGAGCTTGAGCTTGAGCTTGAGCTTGAGCTTGAGCTTGAGCTTGAGCTTGAGCTTGAGCTTGAGCTCATAGCTAGTAGCTACTAGCTAATAGATCGCGATAAGAGCCATAAGGCAAAAAGAACAATAAAGCTAACAGCCGGGTTAACGCCTGTGGGGGCCGCGCCCCATAGGCGTTAATTTGTTTAACGAACATTATTGTTGTGAGCATATACGCTATTCACAGGTATTGCTTATCACAAAGATGCACCTCAAATTCCCCTCCTTTGGAGGGGTGCCCGAAGGGCGGGGTGGTTCATTCCGACGCACCCGCATTCCCAGTAAATATCCCACATAGCGAAAACGACTTACAACATGTTAACGCCTGTGAGGGCCGCGCCCCCTGCGCCGCTATTGGGCATGCGCCCAATACGCGGCTACCCCCTCTGCGGGGCTCAAACGCCGCCCCGCAACGCCCCGCAGAGGGGGGGACTTTATTTACTCTGTACGGGCGTAGCGTGCTACGCCTCCTGCTGTGATTGCTGTGGTTATTCAACATATCCATGACATCACTCAAAATGGTAGAATGCTTGAATTTCTGGGGGGACGGAGGATAATTTTGTGGAGAACACGCAATGGTGAGTCTGGTGCGTTTTGCAAAAGTTGTTGGATTGTCTGTTGTCCTGGGCACAAGCCTGAGTGCCTGCTCAAAAACGAGAACGGAGGTCATTTCTCCTGATTTGCCGCTGTCTTCTTCGGAAGCTCATGAAAGCTTATTGCCGCCATTGATGAGCATACGGGCTGACGCCACGCGTTTGCCTGATGGCGCACTGCATGAGGAGAAAACGATCATTGCAGTGGGTGGCGGCACGCGTTTCATCGACACGGATGGCAATATCGTGTTCTCTGGCAGGCGAAGCGTATTAGATGCCTTTCTCCTCGAAAACGGGCGTGTGTATTGGGTAGTGGAGAACTCCAGCAATGATGTGGTGGTTTTGACCTACGATGATAATGAGGCAAAGACAGATAGTGAAAGTGAAGGCGAAGCAAATGGTGAGAGTGAAAGCGAAAATGATAACGAAGACGATGTGTATCATGACGAGTATGAGAGCCATGGGTTAGGACAGCATGGGTGTAAGGCTGACGAGGGTTGGGACGCTCGTGTTTCTGACCTTACCAAAGGCGAGAAGGTTATTTGGGCACCTTGCCTTGGGGGAGGCGAAGTTGATTTTTATTTAAGCAATATGGGGGAGGCTTTTATGTATCTTAACCATTCTGAGGTGCATTTTCAGGAAAACCATGCGCTTATGAATCGTAAGGGTGAGTGGCTCTTTGGGCCCGCGAGCCATGATATCCGTTTTTATGTTTCACCAGATTTGGATGAGGCTGGTTGGTCCTTTGTTGTGGCCTATTGCAGCCCTGAAGAAGCCAGGAGAAATTTGATAAAGCCACAAGACGATCTTGATTTAGGCAATTTGGGTCATCATCATGGCTGCTGCATCTTTTCACTTCATACTGGGGAACGTATTCATACTGGGGATTTGCACTACTGTGGCGAGCTGAATCCGTCTATGAATCCGGTGCTGTTTCCAGTCATGACTGATGGCGGGTGGGGGTATTTGAATCCTCATGGAGAAATGATCATTCCTGGTCAGTTCAAAGCGGCGAATAGTTTTGTGAATGGTCGCGGGGTGGCCAAGCTTAGCTTTGAGCACGCCGAAGCGCTTTGTGGCAGCGCAAAATATCCCTCCCAAATGGAAAACGCCAATGTCCTGGCCGCATGCAAAGATGGCGGCATTGAGACGTGGAAAAAGACAGAGCAACTCTGCAGTGATAGGCGTTTAGGAACAGATGAATCCATTGTCGGCCTGTGCGGAGACCACTGTTATTCACCTGAGGCTGCCATTGGGGTGTGCGAATGGATCGAGTTTCCTTTTGGCTGGGCACTGATTGATGAACGTGGGCAAGTGATCAGCCGTTTTGACTATCAGGCAATTGTACCTTTTCGGGACGGTTTCGCGATTGCCAAAAGAGGCGGGCAGTATGGTGTTATCGGTGTCGATGGACGAGAAATCATTCCACCGGGCTTTGAGGAAAAGACTGGTGCCACTGAGGCTGCCATCGCCCAGGGGCTGTGGACGGATGATGACACACACGATAAGACGCACAAAGATGGAACCAGCCGACCTGAATCGGTAACTACCGCCTGGGGCAGCCTTAACCATAACGGCAGCCTCGCAGGCGAAGGCTTTTGCACAACGAAATCATTGAGCGGCGGACTCATTCTTGCCATCATGGATTGTCGCGCCGTTTCTGAAGACGACGCAGAGGTTGATCGCATTGTCGTACGCGGGATGGGGAACAATGGCGAACTCGTTACGCCAACCCGTCGCTGGTCTGAGGATGTTTCGCGCAAGGGATACGGGGTTGTCGATCATCAGGGAAATTGGCTGGTTTCATATCGGATCCATTCGCAGCCCCAAAGCACGATACGGGGGCTGAGCTTTTTCGAAATTCGGGGGGAATCTGAGTATGAAAAGGGCTGGATCAACGCTGCTGGCAGGATCATCTGGCCCCCGGGCTGGGGTGATCCCGCTGCGGACACGGGCGGCAATGTGATTTGGGTGGAGTAGGCGCACAGGGCGAGAGGTTGTCACCTGCACACAAGCAATGCGCACACCCCTCCGTCGAAGCCTCCCTCTCTGAGGGAGGTGGCGCAAAGCGCCCCTTGGGTGCCCGCCACCACCTCCCCTAAAGGGGAGGCACGCAGGGGGTGTGGGGGAGCAATGCTCCCCCACAAAAAGAAAAAACAAAAGGCGCGGCGTATCGGGTTTTCCCGATAGCCGCGCCCGGCCGCGTATTGCCCGCACGGGCAATAGCGGGCGCTCACATATGATTCATCAACCAGTCCAACACTTCGCTGTACCAGACAAAGGCGTTGGCTGGCGTCAGGACCCAGTGCCCTTCGTCGGGGAAGTACAGAAGGCGGCTTTCGACGCCCTGGTATTGCAGGGCCGTAAACAGTGCCAATCCTTCGGACAGGACGCATCGGAAGTCTTGCTCGCCCTGGACGACCAGCGTGGGCGTCTTGAAGTTTGAGACAAAGCGATGGGGAGAGTGGCGGAGGTATTGCTCCGGGCATTCGTGCGGTTTTCCGCCAAATTCGTGCTCGCTGAACCAGAGTTCGTCGGTGAGGTAGCCTGCCATCTCCGTATTAAAGATGCCGTCGTGGCTTACCAGCGCCCTGAATCTGTCCGTATGCCCAAGGAGCCAGTTGACCATGTATCCGCCGAATGAGGCGCCCGCTGCTGACAGGCGCGTTGGGTCAATGGTTGGGTAGGCGGCCAGCGTGGCATCCAGAAAGCGCATGATGTCGTCCGGGCATGCATCCGACCACTGCGTGCTGATGTCGCGCGTGATTTGGTGCCCGTATCCGGTCGAACCGCGGGGGTTGCAAAATGCCACCACGGCGCCTCGGCTGGCAAAGGCCTGCACGTTCCAGCGATAGTGGAAGGAGTCGAGGAAAGCCCCCTGGGGCCCGCCATGGATCAGCAGGATCAGAGGGTAACGTTTGGCGACATCGTAGCCGGGGGGCAATACCACATAACCCTGAAGCGGTGTGCCATCGGCGGCTTCATACCAGAGAGGCGTGCCGGGGTGCATCTCAATGCCGCTGAGGGCTTCGGAAAACCTCGTATATTGGCGAACCGTTTCGCAGCTTGTGATTTCCGGCCCGCGAAGGTGGGGTTCGAAGGGCTGGAAATCGCTCAGCGCCACGCACTCGGAGGGTTGGGTCAGGGATTGTGTCACGGCCAGGATGCATTCGGCGCCAGGCGAGGCTGCAAACGACAGATAGGTTTTGCCCGCGGTGAGCTGTTCTAAAGCCTGGGTGCGAAGGTCGAGCCTGTAAAGGCTGATGTGTGCAAAATCCTGGGCCGAAAACAGAATGCGATCCGCGTCGATGCCAAAGAATGTATCGACCGAGCGGTCGAACGTTTCCAAATAAAGATCCGTGGCGGATGTGTTCAGGTGGAATACCTTTAGCCGTGTGGCATCTGCTTCGTAGCCGGGCGTCAGCATGGATGTGTAGGCAAGTTTTGTGGCACTCAGAAATCGGGGCTGGGTGTCGCATCCGTTTGTGGTCGAAATCCGTCTGGCTTCCCCCACCGGGGTCAGGCCGTCCAGTTCGAGCAGGTAGATGCTGTTGTTGGTCGAGCGCGCAATGTCTTTATCGGGATTCATGGCAAAAGCCACATGACGGCCATCGGGCGAGAAATCAAAATCTCGCTGGCCAGCCAATGCAATTGGTGGAACGTCAGTGCAGTGGGGCGTCAAATCCACACACTCGCCTGTGGCGACATCTGCCAGGAATAAGTGCGAGCGGCTGTTCTCTGTCCATTTGTCCCAATGCCGATACATTAAGCTGCTGGCGGTACGTGCACGTGCCTTGGGATGGGGAAGCTGGTAAGTCTGAGCCATGGTGGGCGTTTCGGACTCCGTCAGTGCCTGAAGTTCGGGATTCTCATAAACCTGGCGTACAAACAGCACGCGCCCGGCATCCGCGCTGGGAAGTGGTTGCGAAGCACCGCCTCGGCCTTTGGTCAGGCAGCGCACCCCTTCGCCCAGGGCTTCGGCAAGGTGAATCTGGCCATCGGCCGCAAAAAAAATTTTGTCACCGTCTGAGGAAAAAACGATGCCGGAGGCGCCTTTTGGGTGGAGCTCACGCTGGGTGATGTCGCCCGTATGGCAGTTCAGAAGATAATGGATGGTTTCTGATGTGTTTTCGCCAAGATCGATGCGTTTTGCCGTCAGCCAGGCCCATTGGCCGCTGGGCGACAGGGATACATCGACCAGACGCTCACCGCGGAACAGATCTTCTATTTCGATGGGCCGCATGGCAGTCTCCTTATGTGCAAAAAAAAAGCAGCCATGAGAGGCTGCTGATATGAAATGGGGCGTACTGGATTTGAACCAGTGACTTCCACCGTGTGAAGATGGCACTCTACCACTGAGTTAACGCCCCCTTGCGAATGGCTTTGTTCATCCACTCACCGAATGGACGCCTTCTATAAGAGCATGGCAAAGCTGTCAAGAAAAAGTGCGCCAGAGCAGTCGCTTGAGCAAGAAAATGCCTCTGCGGGGGCAACGCCCCCTGCGCCGCTTTCGGCCGCAACCCCCCGTCGCCTGCGGCGCCACCCCCTTTGTAAAAGGGGGCGCGGCCGATACGCGGCTACCCCCTTTGCGGGGCTCAAACGCCGCCCCGCAACGCCCCGCTCACAAACGGACACGGTAATTTGGGCGGGCGACCGGGACGGTCGCCCTTACACAGGCGTATTGTTTTAGCCAGCCGAGAGCTTGCTTTGTGTCGAGGCGTTAAACGAGCCGCAGGGGGGTATATCCACCTGGCGGGATGTCATCGTCATCTTCGTCGTCTTCGTCCTCATCCTCTGTGTCATTTGCCTGCGCATCATGGGCGTCTGCGCTTTCGCCGGCATTGCTTTCGTCTTCCTCAAAGGCGCCGGCTTCTTCCATGGCGCGGATCTGCGCAGCGAGTTCTTTTGGAAGGAGGGGTTCGATCTGCTCGAAGGTGAAATTGTCGGGCCAGATATAGAGCTCGTCTTTGACTTCGGAGGATATGCCCAGGACGGCAGTCCAGGGGATGTCGCAAAAGCAGTCTCTCCCGCCAAAAGAGAGGCTGGCCCGAATGCCGTCATCGTCTACGGCGAAATCCTGGATACCATAGCGATAGCTGAAGTTCAGTCTCAGTATGGGGGCATTGGCAAACTGTGGCGGCAGCCGGACGCCTCCCATGCTGGGCAGGATGTGAACCATGATGATGCCAAGTTCAAGAAGTGACTCTGCCACCGAACGGTGCGTCATGGCATCGGTTGCCGGTATGAGTTTCATTGGGGATCCTTGCAAACCTTGTGGCCAGTGGTCGGTCTCTGGTTTGGAAACAGAAACAGTGGAAACTTGCTGTTTGGGGGAACACAAGGGCACCATGAGGCGCCATGAGATCAGAGCAGTTTATTTTTCATCAGGCGCCACGATAGCTTTCAGAAGCCTGTCGATTTCGTCACTCTGGGGAGTTTCTTTGCATTTCTCAAGGTTGCTGATGCGGAGGGCAATTTCGAAGAAGTGTTCAAAGTTGGCCAATTGGGCGGCTTGCTGGACATCTTCGGGATAGGTATCAAGAAGGAGTCGGGCCAGCCTGACTTTGTTGGGATGGATGTCATCATTGACGAGGTGTTTGAAGGCTTCGACGACTTCTTCGCAAGTCTCCTTTTCGATCGCTTCTGCTACTGCGGACAGAACCTCTATGAGGGTCTCCATGGCAGCCTGTACTTCGGGAGGAATGTCCACGGAGAGAGCCTCGGTGACATCGTCATCATCATCGTCATCGTCTTCAAGCATTAAAATAGCAGAGATGAGGCTGACGATTTCTTCGGCCTGGGGACTTTCTTCGCATTTTTCGAAACCATTCATGCGGCTGTTGGCCTCGAAGAGGCGAGACAGGTTGGCTTCCATGAGGTCTTCCTGTACGTTTTCGGGACAGGTTTCCAGGATGTCAATGCGGCTGACTTTGGTCCTGGTAGCGTCATTGTCAAGCGTTTTGAGGGCTTTGACGACTTCTGCGCAGGTCTCCTTTGCGCTTGCGTCTGCCACCGCAGATATGACCTCAATGAAAGCGTCGAGGATAATTTGTCCATCGGATACGCTGGTGCAGGCAGGTTCAGCTTTGGCAGGAGCTTCAGTTTGGTTTTGAGTTGCAGCAACGGGTTCAACTTGTTTACTGCAGGCAACGAACATCGTCCCGACTGCCAAAAGGGCTGTGAGGACAAAATAGAAACGCCTAAACATTGGGTACACCTCACAAATGGTCGTCTCAGTGAATTTCATGATTTGGTATTGGAAACACAAATAGCGAGCAAGCTCGCTATTTGTTGGATGCATGGGCACCATGAGGTGCCATGATCAGAGCAATTTATTCTTCACCTGCCGACATGATAGATGCGACGACCTTGTCGATTTCATCCGCCTGGGGAGTGTCTTCGCATTTTTGGAAGCCGCTCATGCGAATGGCAACACCGAAGAAGCGAGCCTGGTTAGCCTGCTGGAGGGCCATTTGAACATCTTCGGGGAAGTTTTCGAGAATTTGGACGTTCTTTTTGATTTTCTCACGCATTTCGTCATTGTCGAGGAGTTTGAGAGCATCGACCATTTCGGCGCAAGTTTCCTTGCCTGCCGTGTCTGCGATTGCAGACATGACGTCGAGCATAACGTCGATGGCAGCCTGTGCTTCGGGAGGGACGTCTGCAAGAGGAGCGGCGGCGCCAGCCTGGGCGAGCAGGGCGGCAAGGTCGAGTTCATCAGCAGCGGCTTCAACCTGAGCCACAGCGGCTTCGACCTGAGCAGCAGCCGCTTGGAGCTGGGCATCCGCTTCGGCCTGGCCGGCAGCTTCGGCTTGGGCGGCGGCAGCCTGATCCTGAGCCACTGCGACGGCCGGCTCTTCTTTTTTCGCTTCCTTTTTGCAGGCAACAAACGTCGTTCCGACTACCAAAAGTGCAGTGAGAACGATACAAACGCGTTTAAACATCGGATACTCCTTTTAAAATAATTATGTGGTAAAGCCCTATGGATTGACGACAGGGTAAAATGTTGCCACTATCGTTGATCGGTCATATAGAGACGTCTCGACGAACACATTTATCCGCCTTTATCTGCCAAAAGGCAAGCAATATCTCTTGCGCGCATGGGGGCCATGCGTTGGGAGGTTTGCCAAATCGGGATGGATTAAGGTGACAGAAGTGCCTCAATGAGGGTTTCGATTTCTTCTTCCTGAGGGGTACCGTCGCATTGTTGGAAGCCAAGTAACCGTCCTGAAATTTGCGTGAAGCGATCCTCATTGGCCTCAAGGAGCGCTTCCATGATGTCTTCGGAGTACGTCTCAAGAATCTGGGCACGCTGGATTTTGTTTCGGGTATTGCCATTGTCGAGGCGTTTGAGGGCTTCGACGATGTCTTCGCAGGTTTCCTCTGTGGCTGTATCCGCAATCGCAGACATGACGTCGAAGAAATCATCAACGGCAGCCTGTGCTTCGGGAGGAATGGCGGAAGAGTGGGCTGCAGCGACGCGGGAAACAGCAGGGGGCGGTGCCTCAACAACGACCACGGTCTCAGAAATTTCAGCCTGAACCTTAGGTGCAGCAGCAGACATGTCTTTCTTGCAGGAAACAAGTGTTGTCCCGGCTATCAGCAAAATAGTCAGTGCGATACAAAAGCGTTTTAACATCAGCGGCCATCCTTAATAAATTATTGGGAAGAATAACAGCGACAAACACAAATTGACGATAGAGACAAATCTGCCCCATCGCGAAACGGTTGTCTGATAACATTTTTGAATATGTATTCCCTTTCGCTGCGAAAAGGCAAGCAAATCTCTTGCGTGCATGGGAGAAAACCAGACAACATGCCATGCACTGCTATTGAGATCAGGGGTTTAACAACACCTGAGAAGAAGTTTCGGCTTTCAGTGCAGATGCTCGCATGGCGACTTCCTTATGGGCATCCAGCAGGGATTTGCAGTCGACGGCTGCCTGAGCAATTTGTGTCGATAGTTCCTCGACCCTCTCCAAAGCTTCGTCTGAGACGCTGAGTTCGTCTATCGAAGCAATAGCTCTGGCCGCATTGAGCTTAATCTGTGGGGATATGCCGGCCACTGTCAATCGGACTTCCCTGCATGTGCGCTTTTGGCTGGCAGAGACAACGCTGTCAAGAAAAGTGATGATGTCCTCTATGTTTGCTGGCTGCATCGTGTTGTCTTCAAGCTGTGCCCACACAGGCTGGCGTTCGGCGAATGTCCCCGCTGCAAAACACACTATGCCGCCCAAAATAGACAAAATGAGCTTAGTCAGCTTCATCGGTGATCCTCAATAAACACAGTGAGTGGATGGCGAACTTCCGCGTCTGCCGCCAGATGTCGGAAGTATGCATGCGGACAGCCTGCGGAGGCAAGATGAAGTTTGAAAAATGAAGACAATGCCCTGATGTCGAACACGAATGTGTAAAAAAAAAAGAGGGCATGCAGCCCTCTCCGAAATGACTAAACCACCGGCTATTCTTCGGCGGCCTCTGTGTTTTCTTCGTCCTTGGCTTCGTCTTCAGCGTCATCAGCTTTGACTTCTTCGTCTTTTTTCTCTTCAACCTTGGCTTCGTCGGCCTTCTTTTCATCAGCCTTCTCTTCCACCTTTGCGCCATCTGTTGCAGCCTTCTCTTCCTTCTTGCAGGCCACAAAACCCGTCAAGCCAACGATCAAAACTGCAGCGATAAGAAATCGAACCTTAAGCATGGTCTCACTCCTTAAAAATATCAAAAATAAAAAATAGTGACCTAATGTGGTCTCATGGGTCAGGAACAGAAAACTTCCTGAGGATATAAACGCGCCATTATGGGCGAGGCAGTGCCGTCGCCCATCAAATCGGCGCGTGATGTGTGACCTTTATGTCATAGTGCGAATAAATGCAAGCTATAACGGGATGGTCTGCTCAAATATTCTCTCTTTATAGAGGTTTGATGCGTTTTTTACCGTGTTGTGACTGGAAGTGATGGCGTCAACAGAAACCACCCCGTGCCTGTGGCGCCACCCCTCCAGAGGAGGGGAATACAAATCTGACTGTAAAACTTTAAGACGATATGACATGGCAGGGGTGTAGCATTGCTATGTCCGCGCAGGGGTGAGGGGGAACTGGTCCCCCGCGTAAAAAAGAAAATGCGCTAGAGAATGCGCCCCAGGAAGTAAGGCAGCTGTATGCGCCACCAGGGCCAATCGTGGTTGACGTCGTATCCCCAGAAATCGCACCAGGCAGGGATGCCTTTTTCGGCAAAGATGTGTCCCAGCCAGCGCGTATCGTGGATCATTTCCTCTTCCCATGCGCCCTGACCGGTACAGGCAACGATGGCTGAGTGCCGATAGCGATCGAGATACCAGGGATCGTTGCAGTTCTGGAGATAATACAGAGGAGAGTTGAGGTAGACGTTTTCGTCGCAGTAATCACCAACGAAGTAGGAAAGCTGATAGCAGCCGCTTAAGGCAACGACGGCATTAAAGACATCCGGGTGGCGCAGGAAGAAGTTCATCGCATGGTAAGCCCCAAGGCTGCACCCGGTGGCCAGCATGTCGCCTCGTCCGGCAATGCTGGCTGCCAGCGGAACAAGCTCCTGAATGATGTAGGCATCATAGGCGTTGTGACGATGCGCGCGGTCTGCCGGCGAGATGTGCTTATTCAGCCAGGACTCATTGTCGACGCTGTCGGGCGTAAAAAGGATGATGCGCCCTTCGTCGATGAAGGGGCGCACGGCTTCGACCATTCCAAAGTCGGCAAATTCATGAAAACTGCCGCCGGAAGATGGGAAGACAATGACGGGTTTGCCCTGATGACCGTACACGTTGACAGACATGTCCTTGCCAAGGGAAGGACTAAACCAGCGATGAAATTCTGTTTTCATGGAGAAGCGCCTGGGAAGAAGTTAAACAACATCGCGCCAGACCACGGCGCCATATCAAAATAGCACATTCTTTCTTTCTTTTTTCTTTTTTTGTGGGGGAGCATTGCTCCCCCACACCCCCTGCAATGCTGCGCATTGCTTGTGGGTAGAGGGCAAAGCGTATCATTTGTGGCCGAATGATTCGTCAGCAGGAACAGATGACGATGAAAAATCTTTCAAACCTGCCAACCCCGAGACCAGCCCCATAGGCGCTGATTTAGTGATAAACATTTAAGTTTGTTTTCGCGTGATACCAATATTCCTTTGCTGCTTTGCTAATGGGTGGCAGTTCCACCGCTTGAGCTTGAGCTCAAGCTCGTAGCTAGTAGCTAATAGATCTCAATTGGGAGAGCACATGCCATTCGAACGATGAAAATTTAAACTAAGTTAACGTCTATGGGGAGCAGATCCTTGTGTCAGAATCAAATCTCGGTTTTGTTCGCGAATCGCAAAGCACTTTGAACAACTTCTTGACAGGTTTTGGGGAGAGAATTAGAGAAGCAAAAGCGTGTGTGGCCGGGATGGCGAAATGGCAGACGCAGGAGACTTAAAATCTCCTATCCTATATGGGTGTGCGGGTTCGAGCCCCGCTCCCGGCATCGAAGGCTGCGCAAATCTTTGGGCAGCCTTTTCGTTTTTGGGACGAATAAATGTCAAAGTGGCAACAATGTTTATCCAAAGGCAACAACATCCTGCCCCAAAGCAATGCGTAAGCATTGCAGGGGGTGTGGGGGAGCAATGCTCCCCCACAGAAAAAACTTGTAGGGGCGGCAATCTGCCGCCCGCTCTTTAGCGGGGCGTTGCGGGGCCGGCGACTGAGGCCCCGCTATGGGGGTAGACGCGTATCGCGCTCGCCGAGGCGGTGCATCTTCATCGTCAGCGGCGTCGTTGTGGTCGGTCACGTACGAAGTACGCTTCCTCCCACGCCTCCTTGCTTCCTGGAATCTGCACCATTTCGACGCCGCGATGGGCCGTCAGTGATAAGGCGAGTGCGATAGCGGCGCAGGGGGCGCGGCCCCCAAAAACGCAACAATCGTCTGTAGAGGCGACCGTTCCGGTCGCCCGTGCCAATAAGAACCCGAAGGAGTTGTGATGTCATTTTCATTAGAGGGGTTGAATGGGCCGCAGAGAGGGGCCGTGACGCATGGCGGGGAGAAGCATTGCCTGATTTTGGCGGGGGCAGGCAGTGGCAAAACGCGCGTCCTGACGTATCGCATTGCCTGGCTGGTTCAGGCCATGGGGGTGGATCCATCGTCGATTCTGGCCATTACGTTTACGAACAAGGCGGCTCAGGAGATGCGCGGGCGAGCACAGGCACTTCTTGGAGGAAACTCGCCGGTGACGCTGTCGACGTTTCATGGTTTTGGCCTGCGTTTTTTGAAGCGCTACGGCGCATATGCGGGTTTGGGGGAGAATTTTTCGATTTACGATGAGAGCGCCCAGAAGGCGCTCGTGAAGTCGATTTTGGCGCAGTTTGGCGCCTCGGATCCGGTGGCGGAGGATGAGCGCGGGGGGAGCAGTCTGGTGCGCGATTTGGTGGGGGCAATTGCGGGGTATAAGGAATCCGGGCGAGGGGTGGAAGCGGTCGAGGCAGAGGCCCGAACGGCCGCGCAAATCCTGGAGGCAAGGGTGTATCGGGCCTATGAAGCGGGGCTTCGTGCCAACAATGCCATCGACTTTGGCGATATGCTGGGGCGGATGCTGGATGTGCTCGTAGGTCATGCCAATGTGCGCGAACGGTTTCAGCAGCAGTATCATTATATACTGGTCGATGAGTTTCAGGATACGAATGGCTTGCAGCTTCAGGTTTTGCGGGCCATGTGCGGTGCGCAGACGAAGTTGACGGTCGTTGGGGATGATGACCAGTCGATCTATGCCTGGCGCGGGGCAGATGCCTCGGGGATACTGAATTTTCCATCCCGCTTTGGCGCGTGCGAAGTCTACACGCTGGAGCAGAACTATCGATCCACGAAGCCAATCCTGGCCTGTGCCGCCACGCTCATTGCGCATAACCGGGTGCGCAACGAGAAGTGTCTCTGGACGTCGGTGGAGGGGGGAGAGCCCGTGCGATGCATTGAGTATGCTTCGGACAGGGAAGAAGGCAGCGGGGTGGTGGATGAAATCATTGCCATGCGGCGGCGCCTGGGATTGGACTGGGGGCAGTTTGCGATTCTGTTTCGGCGCAACAGTCAGTCGGCAGAGTTTGAGAAGGCCTGCACGCGCCGGGCAGTGCCTTACCAGGTGGTGAAAGGGACGGGGTTTTTCGAGCGCGAGGAAATTGCCGATCTCATGGCATATCTGCGCTTTCTGGTTAACCCGCTGGACAAGGTTTCGCTGCGGCGCATCATCAACAGACCGGTTCGCGGCATCGGTGAAAAGTCGGCTGAGACGCTGCTGTCGCTCGCCGAGACCAAGACGCAGTTCGGAGTCGCGCCGCAGGCATGTTTTCGGCGGCTTCTGGAGGACATTGTGGCGGGCCGGTGTTCGGTGCCGCGAGGGGGGGCAAAGTTTGCCGAAGGGTGCCGGCAGCTCCTGTGCCTGCTTGAGCAAACCGACAATTGGCCAAACCAGTCACCGCGCGAAACGCTCGAAACCATTCTCGACGTAACGCAGTACATGGCACACGTCGAGAAGTCCGTCCAGCGCAAGGACATGGTCTTTGAGGACGCGCGGGAGCGTATCTGGACCCTGTCCCGGATGCTCAACGACTTTCAGCAGGAGCACCCAAACGACCTCCCTCGTTTTTTGGAAGAGATGGCTCTGGTGCGCCCCGAAGCCGATGCCTCGCTGGATGCCGTCAAAATGATGACAATCCACGGTGCCAAAGGGCTCGAATTTGAGGTGGTCTTTGTCGCGGGCGTGGAGGATAAGGTTTTGCCACTGGCCCATGGCGGGATCTGCGATGTCGAAGAAGAGCGGCGCCTGATGTACGTCGCCATGACCCGGGCAAGGCAACAGCTTTATCTGACCCATGCAACGCGCCGATGGGCCTTTCGGGCGGCAATCGAGGCAGAACCAAGTCCTTTTTTAGACGAGATGCAGCCCGAAGAACCGAGTTATCTGATCAGGATGGTCGTCGAAGGAGAGGAGGACAGAAGCTACGGACAGCGGCAGCAGCTGGCCTGGTCCGGGCAAAAGCGGCGCGATGCTCTGAGGATTGTCCCTCGCTCTGAATATGAACCCTTCGAAGAGGAAACGCCGACAACGTTCTCGAAACGCCGCACCCAGGCCTCGGACGAAGTATACAGAACCGATGACCATCGAAACGCCGCCCCGCCTCCGCCATGGATGGCATCCTCAGGTGGCTCGCCAAAACGCGAAAAAGAAGGCGCAAAACGGCGCAACCCCGTCTCGGCAGATGGCAAAACGCTCGAAATCGGCTCACGCGTCGTGCACAGCGTCCACGGCACCGGGATCGTCACCGCTTTGAGCCCATCCGGCAATGATTTCAAGGCTGAGGTTGACTTCGCACAAAGCGGCACGCGCACCATCATTTCGAAATTTCTTAAGCGCCTGTAAAAGGGGGCCGCGCCCCCTGCATCGCTGGCGGACGCGCAGTGCGCGCCCCTACATGGTGTGTGCCTTTTTGGCAAAAACGATGCACTTCGCCTCACTCACTCCCACAGGCAATGCGCAGCATTGCAGGGGGTGTGGGGGAACTGGTTCCTCCACAAAAAATAGAACTCGACTTTTTGCGATGCAGAGGGTGGGAGATAGTGGTATAGGCGCGCCTGGATCTGTGCAGCATCAGGGCTGAGGCATACCGCGCTTTGCCCCATGCATTGGAGAATCAGGCTGAGATACTTTGGGAGATATGATGACGAAGCGCAGGATTCTGATCACGAACGGTTTGCCCTATGCCAATGGCCCCATACATCTTGGACACATGGTGGAAACTATCCAGACGGACGTGTTTGCGCGTGCCATGCGGATGTCCGGTCACGAGGTGGTCTATGTGTGCGGTGACGATACGCACGGCACGCCTGTTGAAATCAGTGCAGCACAGCAGGGGATTACCCCAGAGACACTCATTGGGAGAATGTGGGAGAGTCATAAGAAAGATTTTGATGGCTTTGACATCGGTTTTTCTTTCTACCATACGACCCACAGCGAGGAAACGCGGGCGCTGGCAAATGAGATTTTTGCCAGCCTGCAGGCAAGGGGCTGCATCACGGAAGAGGTGGTCAAGCAGCTTTACAGTGAGAAACTGGAGCGTTTTTTGCCGGATCGCTATGTTAAGGGGACGTGCCCGAAGTGTGGTGCGCCCGATCAATATGGCGATACCTGCGAAGTTTGCAAAGGGCGGTATGAGGCAACCGAACTGATCAATCCGCGCTGTGTGCTGGACGACTCCATACCTGTCGTGCGCGAATCCAATCATTTGTTTCTGTCTTTTGGTGATCTGACAGAAGACTTGCGTGCCTTTGTGAATTCACCGGCACTCAGCGATGAGGTCAGGAATTTTGCCCTGGCCTGGATCGATGAAGGGCTCAAGTCCTGGAACATATCGCGCGACAAGCCCTATTTTGGTTTCGAGATTCCGGGTTATCCAGACAAATTTTACTATGTCTGGATGGATGCGCCGATTGGGTACATTGGGGCCACCAAGGCCTGGTGCGACGTGCACCACCAGTCACTGGATGAGTACTGGCGAAATGACAATGTCGAAATATGGCAGTTCATCGGCAAGGACATCATCTATTTTCACACGTTGTTCTGGCCCGCGATGTTGAAGGCAGCGAGGTTTTCTTTGCCGCATCGCATCCATGTGCATGGTTTCCTGACCGTCAACGGCAAGAAGATGAGCAAATCGCGCGGGACGTTTATCCTGGCGTCGCATTATCTGGATGTTCTGCCTGCTGCATTTTTAAGGTTTTATTTTGCAGCAAAACTCTCGTCGGGGATCGACGACATCGATCTGAACATTGAGGATTTTTACTTCCGCGTGCGTTCCGGTCTTGTCGACAATCTGGCGAATCTCCACAATCGGTCGTTTAGTTTTGCGGAGACGAAACTGGGCGGACAATTGGATGATGCGCATTATGACGATGATTGCCGTGCGCTGATAGCGTTTGCGCGGGCCAGTCTGAGCGATGTGGTGGCGGACTACGAGGCATTGGACACAGCCTCTGCGGTGAGGCGTCTGTGTGAGATTGGGGATAAAGCCAACCTGTTTTATCAGGAAAAGGCGCCCTGGGCGCTTCTCAAGGGCGAGAATGCTGATCTTGACAAGGCTCGGGCCATCGTCACGGCGTGTGCTGAGGTGGTGCGTGTGATTGCCATTGGTCTTAAACCCATTGTACCGGATTTTTCGGCCAAGATTTTTGCGCAATTGGGGATAGGCGACCAGAACCTGTCGGATCTCCGATCCGGTTTGTCAGCGACGCATCGCATTGCCAATGTTGAAAAAACCTACCTGCGCCCGGAACGGGAAACGTTTGATGCTCTGACGGTCGCTGAAACCAAATCGGAGGCTGCTGTCGTGGAGCCTGAGACGAAAGTTGCCGGGGCGGATGTGCTTCCGGGGGCAGAACCTGTGGTGGCGGCAACAGCGACTGCGGCGGCTGAGCTCAGGGCACTGAAGTCCTTCATTTCCTATGAGGATTTCGATAAGATCGACATTCGCGTTGGCAGGGTTTTGGCCTGTGACAAGGTCAAGAAGTCGAACAAGCTGCTGTGCTGCAAGGTCGATATCGGTTTGCCGACGGGGCCTGTGCAGATTGTCGCGGGCATTGCGAAGCATTATGAACCGGAGTCTCTGATCAACCGCCATGTCCTCGTTTTGGCGAATCTTGCGCCGAGAATGCTTTTTGGACTTGAGTCGCATGGCATGATTTTGGCGGCAAGCGATTTGGGTGGCCTTGAGCTTCCCGGTACACTTCTTCGGGCCTCCGGTGCGTCCGTGAGCTGATTTTTTGCACTTTGCCGCGGGCACGCCTCTGGCGCGGCGTGCTTGAAATGCATTGGTTTGTCATGTCCTTTCCAACTGTCTCGCTCACAATCCCTGCTTTTGACGATTATGAGAAGCTCTATGCAACGCGTTTTGCCCCTGAAGTTGTGTATTGGGCAGATGATGCTGTCAGGGATGTTTCACTTCAGGAGTATGGATCAGGCAGACTGATGGCTCAGGAGCAGGGGCTCATCATTGAGAGGATCATTGTCCTGAATGATGAACCCATTGGCACCGTGACGGCCAGAGACATGGCCGAGAAGTGTACACAGTGCACGCTTGGCATTGTCATTGCTGATCCAAGGCATTGGGGATGCGGCTATGGAACGCAGGCCCTTGAGCAGTTTCTGCCGCTGCTGGCGATACAGGGATTTTGCGTGGTCGTGCTTGAGACCTACGCCAACAATATCAGAGCGCGGCGGTGTTTTGCCCGTCTCGGTTTTCAGAAGAAACGGGCGTTTTTTGCGCCGCAGGCTGGCCGGTTTGTTTTGCAGATGTTCAAGCGTCTGTCGCCATACGAGCCGATTGGCGAATATGTCAGCCGTGACGATCCTCGTTGGAAGCCCCCTAAAGTGGGGTCGTGATTTTGTGCTATGGGAAGAGGGCGGCATACTTTGGTGCGTTCTCATTTCAACAAACGTTTGGAGTTTTTGGTTTTATGACACAGCATCGCCTTGCCAGATGGTCTTTTACCCTTGTCATGGTCAGCATGATTGCGGCTTTTCCTGCATGTAAGAAGAAGGATACTCAGATGGTTGACTCTTCCCCTTCGTCCAATGCCCAAGTTTCAGGCGGGACAACCGAAACGTCAGTGGATCTGTCGCAGCTGGATCGAACGGCATTCAATCGAGCCGCTTTGCGGCTTAATCTGCCCATCTTCTGGAAATATGAAGCGACGCCAAACGGCACGGTTCGTCCGGAAGTGTTGACGACGCTTAGCTTTTATCCAGATTCCGATACCTTTGTCTGGAAAAATCCAGATGGAACGTTTTCGGAGGCATTCCTTGAGGCGTACCAGAAAATGGTGACGATCATGGCGGATCCGATGCTTGGAGCGGTCCTGGATGATGCTGAAAAGCGCCGTCGCCTTGCCGTCGCGGAAGAGCTTGATCAGGCGGCTGTTGTTGTTCTTGAGTCAGATTTTCGCCATGCATCCCCCGAGGAGCAGGCTTTTGTTCGGGCAATGCTCAAAGCAGGCAGTCTCATTGATGCGCTCTATGAAAAGCAGGTGGGGCTCACGGATGCTTTGCATGACATTCCACAGGACGATGTCATGTCGCGAAGCATGGCACGACGCAACTGGGGCATCGTTCCAGAGAGCCCGAAGATGAAGCACGATCAGATTTGTCGTGCCATGGCCGGAAAAGATAAACTGCCTGTGTCCGTCTATCCAGAGGAGCTGCAGGCAGATCCTGATTTTTGTGCCAGGCTGGAGGCGCATCCTCTTGCCGAATCACTGCTTAGCCCATTTTCTGCTGTGATTCAGGAAGGCGACGATCTCAAATCCATCCCTTATCATGAGTTTTACCAACAGGACATGACTGCCATCAGCAATGCCCTCAAAGAAGCTGCGCAGATCCTGGACGGCAATGTCGGCGAAGAGAAGCTTCGCAGCTATCTGCTGGCGGCTGCAGAGAGTTTTCTCACGAACCAGTGGGAACCTGCCGATGAGGCATGGGCAAGCATGAATGCGCGAAACTCTTCGTGGTATGTGCGTGTTGCACCGGATGAGACTTATTGGGAGCCATGTTCCCGCAAAGCCGGATTCCATCAGACGTTTGCCCGCATCAACCCCGATGCGATAGCCTGGCAGGAGAAGCTTGGGCCGGTTCAGCAGGAAATGGAGGACAGGCTTGCGGCCGTGGCGGGTTCGCCTTATGTGGCGCGCCATGTCAGCTTCCAGTTGCCTGACTTCGTCGATATTATTGCCAACAGCGGCGATGACAGGAATCCTTTTGGCGCAACGATTGGGCAATCTCTGCCGAATTGGGGACCCGTTGCCAACGAAGGCCGGGGGCGGACAGTGGCCATGAGCAATCTTTACACTGACCCCGACAGCGTACGGGACAGAGGTGTGCGGGCTGCCTCTGTTTTTACTGCCAAAGATATCGTTTGGCTTGATGACGTTCAGGTTCCTGGCCTGCTTGGCACCATCATCCACGAAGCATGCCACAATCTTGGGCCTTCGCATGAGTACGAAGTCGATGGCAAAATCGATGACGTCATTTTTGGAGGCGGGCTTGCCACGCTGGCAGAGGAGCTCAAAGCACAGACCGGTGCCATGTGGTACCTCGATTTCCTCGTCGAAAAGGGCATCATATCTCGGGAATTGGCAAATGAAAGTTATGCCGATGCCATTTTGTGGTCGTTTGGGCACATCTCGCGTGGCATGACCACTGCGCAGGGTCAGATTCAGCCCTATTCGCAGCTGGCCGCCATTCAGCTGGGGATGCTTTTGGAAGATGGTGCCGTCACCTTTGATCCTGAAGCGCTGGCGGCCAATGGCGAGGACAGGGGGGCTTTTATCCTGCACATGGAAAAGATGCCGGCTTCTGTTGAGCGGATCATGAAGGAGATTGCCAGGATAAAGGCCACAGGCGATAAGGCGGCACTTGTTGAGTTGCAGCAGAAGCACGTCTATGGCAGTGCGGTTCCGTTTGATCTCATCCGTGAGCGAATGCTGAGGCTGCCCAGAGCGAGTTTTGTTTACAGCATCCATTTGGACGACGAGGCATAGGGGGGCAGAAACACTTTGTGCTGTGTCGTGTATTGGCGAATTCGATAGCTGCACTTTGATTGGTTATTCGAATCAAACGAGACACGGCTTGTGACAACTGGAATTTTTCACATACAATCTCCATATTCGCGAGTGTTAAGCGAATTTTCTTCAAACCTGGGTTGACATTACCTACATCTTCGCATATACAACGAGATCAGCCTACATTGCGTCATGGCTGGTTTTGCCATCCGGTCCAGTGATTGCCGTTGTACTAAAGGATACGTATTATGAAATCGCGTCTCATTACCGCAGCTTCTTGTTGTTTTGCCGCTCTGGCACTGCCAGTGTCGGTGTGGGCTCAAGGGGTGAGCGATGCTTCCGACGTTGTTCTGGAGGAAGCAAATAGCAGCACTGTTGCATCAAACGCCGACGACGAGGCAGGTGAGAAAGCTGACAAGCGTTGGAAAGTTGGCGCTACAGCCGGGTTTGATCTTGGTTTGGGCGCTTTCGTCTCACATGAGTATGCGCGCAGGGTTCGGTCAAGATTCACCATGTCCGTGAATGGGTCTTACAAGATCCCCGTCATTGATGTCACCGTTTCAGCCAGCACAGGTTTTTCGCAGTGGATGAGCAAGGCGGGAGGCAGCAATGGGATTTACGAGTTTCGCTGGTCAGATTCCGATCTGAGCCTTTCTCGAAAGATCTGGGGCTATAAATCGGGCGATTTCGCGTTTAACCTTGCCGGAGGATTGGGGTTCACGCTGCCGACTTCGAAGGCGAGCCTCCAGTCAGATCTTTACACGTCGATTGTGCCTTCATTGTCGGCGAGTGTGAGTCTTGCCAAGTTCAGTCTTAGCTATAGCATTGCCTACTCGCACAGCTTCCACAAGTACACGAGCATGACGCTTAATCCCTCCGATGTCGATGTTTTGTCACGCTCCACGGGGATAGAGCTCATAGGTTCGAATGCCATTGCCATCGACGGTGTGCTGACCGAAATCGCCTTAGCCAATCAATTCGTTTTTGGCTACAGCTTCCTGGACAACCTTGCGCTGTCGGTTGGATTGGGCTTTATGGATGCCTGGTCCTATGACAATGGCACCATCACCAAAGATGATGAGTATGTTTCTGAGAATGCCAAGGTTGGGCGCGGGCACAAACAATACAGCATGGGAACGGTGACCCTGTCCTATCTGCCTATTGAGTACCTGACGCTGTCGTTATCCATGGTCAGCATGCAGCCCTGGAAAACCGCCGACAATAAGACGCTTCGTTTTCCATGGTTCGATACAGTCAGTCCGGCGAAGAACTACACGACATTCCTGTTCACGGCCAGCTTCAAGTATTAGCATGCGTGCGTTGAAGGCATAAAGGCGTCCCTTTGGGGCGCCTTTTTTGTTCGATGCGGGACGCCCGCTATTGCCCGCGAGGGCGGGCAATACGCGGTGCGGGCGCGGCTATCGGGAAACCCGATACGCCGCGCCTTTTTTCTGCGGGGGAGCATTGATCCCCACACCCCCTGCGATACTTTGTATTGCTTGTGGGTGAAGTGACAAAGTACATCGTTTTGAGCTTGAGCTTGAGCTTGAGCTTGAGCTTGAGCTTGAGCTTGAGCTCATAGCTACTAGCTACTAGCTACTAGCTAATAGATCGCGATTAGGCGTGCATATGCCATTCGAACAATAAAGAGCGAAATCAGGTTAACGTTTGTGGGGCAAGCGTGTCTGGCTTGGTTTCCTCAAAGCAACGCGTGAGCATTGCAGGGAGAGTGTGGGGAACGGGTTCCCCACACTCTCCCCCTGTCGGGGACAGCGGGCGTTGCGGGCCGGCGTCTGAGGCCCGCAGAGGGGGTAGACGCGTATCGGCCTAGGCGGATGCCATCTGCCAGGCCGATAGCGGCGCAGGGGGCAGCTGCCCCCTTCCGAGCCGTGCCTTTACAGAGTTATGCCACGATGCGTTCTGACTGGCATCCTTGTGGCGTTTTTTGTATTTATCGCCTCTTGTGTTACCGCGGATATGCCAGCGGTACATGTCACAGGAGGTAGCCGTGTCCGGTTCAAGGAAGAAAGCAAAGAACACCAAGTCATCTGCAAAGGGCAATGCCAAGGCCAAAAAACCATCCCAGCGGTCGTTTTGGCGGCGTTTATTGCGCTTTTTTGTCGTGATGGCGCTTCTCCTCGGGTTTCTTGGCGCCGGGGCTGTTGCGTTGACGTTTTGGTATTATTCAAGAACTTTGCCTGGGATTTTTTCTTACGACGATTATCGCCCGAAGCAGATGACGGTCATTTATGATCGGCTTGGCGTGCCCATTCTGGAGCTCTTCGAGGAACGCAGGACGGTCATTTCGTTCGATGAGGTGCCATTGCAGATGCGGCAGGCGATACTTGCTGCAGAAGATGCCTCGTTTTATGAACACCAGGGGCTTTCGTATGTGGGTATGATACGTGCTGTCGTTATCAGTATTCAGCGCGGGAGTTTTAGTCAGGGGGCTTCGACCATCACGCAGCAGGTTGTCAAAAATCTGCTTCTCACGCCCGAAAAGCAGATGTCGCGAAAGATTCAGGAGGCGCTTCTGGCCAGACAAATCGAGCAGGCTCTCACCAAAGACGAAATCCTGGCCATCTACCTGAACCACGTTTACTTCGGTCATCGCAATTATGGCATTGAGCAGGCAGCGCAGTTTTATTTTGGCGTTCCTGCCAAAGGTTTGACGCTGAATCAGGCAGCAACGCTCGCCGGGGTCGTTCAAAGCCCGGAGCGTCTCTCTCCCAGAAAACACCCCGAACGTGCACTCGCCAGGCGAAACTATGTTCTCAGGCAAATGCGCGACAAAGGGTTTATCAACGAGGATGTCTTCAATCAGACGATGAAAGAAGACATTGTCCCAAGCGAGAGTCACCGTACATCGCTGGGGCAGGCGCCCTATTTTGCCGAGCATGTCCGGCAGATGCTCGTTGCCGAATACGGCAGGGATTATGTGTACAATGCGGGGCTTCATGTGACGACCAGCGTTGATTTGCAGGCCCAGGCCATGGCGGAGAAGGCATTCGTGGAAGGGCTTTATGCTTTGGATGAACGGCGCTATACGAACCGCCCTGTCAAGAATCCCTCTAAGAAGGCGCCGACGAAATTTGAGAAAAATCAAAACTACGAAGCCAGGATCGTCAGGATAGAGGGCGACACTGTCTTTTTTTCCATTGCGGGCAAGGAGCTTCCCTATGCGCCAACGGCCCGGCAGCGCCGGCAGCGCCCCCTTGAAGAGGCCTTCGAGGTTGGCCAAACGTGGTTCGTGCAGATTGAGGCCTTTGCCGAAGACAGAAAGCCATCGAAGATATTCATTCCCTCGGGTGCCAATGGTGCCCTTATTGCCATCGATCCTTTCACAAGGGAGGTGCGGGCATTGGTTGGGGGTTACAGCTACAGGGAATCAGTGTTTAACCGTGCGACGCAGGCCCAGCGCCAGACCGGTTCTTCGTTCAAGACATTCGTCTATGGTGCGGGTCTCGAAGCCAGGGTCATCACGCCAAGCACGATCATCGACGATGCGCCAAAGGTTTTTCATATACAGGGGCAGGCCAAACCATGGTCCGCAAAGAATTCTGACAACAAATTTCTGGGTCCCATGACGACACGTGCTGCGCTTGCGCAGTCAAGGAATACCGTTGCCGTCGATGTCCTTGAGCGCACCGGCATTGCCAATACGATTGCCTTTGTCCGAAAGTTTGGCATTACTTCCCCGCTCGTCGAGAATTATACTCTGGCGCTTGGCAGCTCTGAGATGACCCTCCTGGATGTCACCAATGCCTATGCGACCATTGCGGATGAGGGCACCTATAAGTCGCCCGTGTTCATTACGAAAATTGAGCATGGGCACAAAGTGATGCCGGTGCCTCAGCAGGTCACACGCAGTGCCATCGCGCCGGATGTTGCCTATGTCCTCACCTCCATGCTTAAGTCGGTGGCGACGGATGGCACAGCCAAGCGATATCTCGGCAAGTGGACGCGCGATGTTGCGGGAAAGACCGGCACCACCAATGACACCAAAGATGCCTGGTTTGTTGGATTTACGCCTGATTTGGCATGTGGCATTTATATTGGGCATGACGAACCCAGGAATCTGGGGCGCGGTGAGGGGGGATCGACGACGGCGGTGCCTGTTTTTGCGGATTTTATGGCTGCTTACCACAAAGACCTCTCACCGCGTGCTTTTACATTGCCTGGTTCTGTGGTAGAGCTCGAAGTGGATGCTGCTACAGGTTTATTGCCGCGCGGCGCCAGTGTCAGAAAAGAAGTCTTTTTAAGTGGTACCCAACCGACTCAGGTTGCCCCAAGCGGCGATGACATAGACAATCAAAGCTGGATGATGCGTCAGGTGGATATTCCACTTGATGTCGAAGACTATGTGGATGACGATTCGCAGGACGCCTTCTAATGCTCAGGAATGATTCTTTGTGCCAACAGTGCTGCCTATGCCTGTTCGTCTTTGCGACGTTTTGGGGTGTCGTTTTTCCGATGCCGGCGGCATCCCAGCCTCATCGTGCATCCCCCCAGGCCTGTGATGAGTCTTTTGCTTATGCCAATGCTCTGCTGCGTGCAGAGAATGCCTATGTTCGGCGGCAATACGCCTTCGTCTCAGAGATTCTTGCGCCCATTTATGAGCAGATCCGGTGTATCGACGATCCCACTGCCCTCGAAATTGAGCTTCTGCTTGGCGTTGCAAGTCTTGAGCAGGGCAATGAAGCACTCGCAGACACCTATTTTCTGAATGTGCTGCGTTCCGAATCCGGCCACGAAATCCATACCCTGATCACGCTTCCCGAATCGAGCCTCAGGCGCATTGAGTTTCTGCGCAGTCTTCACGAAGAGGAGCTTAATAAACTACAGCAGAGGACACCTGGCGTCATTGTTGAATCGCTTTATGTTCTCGCGGAGAAAGAGCAGCATCATTACTGGATCAATTTTCTTCCCTTCGGGGCAGGTCAGTTTCAGATGAAAAGGAATGGCTGGGGGGCTTTCTATGCCAGCACGCAGCTTCTGGGTGTTGCGCTGTCCATCACCGGCGCGGGTATGGTCGAATACTACCGTGGCGAGAGTATGACATTCTCGCCGCAAAACTATGCGCATGCGAAGAACTGGCAGAATGCGCAAATCGTTGGCATTGCCATTCTTGCAGCAAGTTATGTGGCGGGCGTCATCCATGCCCTCATCATTTACGAAAGCAGCAGCACCGTCTTTCATCCGCCATCGCGTATCCAGCCCGACAGTATCTCGCATCGTGCGGCGCCCTTTATCCTTCAGGATGGTGCGGGCCTCACCTATGGTGCCACATTCTAGGATATGGCATCGCTGCGCACCCAGTCGCCGATAGAATAGGCCTGGGTTCCGAGAACGACCCGGAGGCGGTTTGCGTCGTTGCGCAGCACAACGGAGTCTTCGTTCATCGAAGCCCCAAAGATTTGTGTGCCGACGGTAAAGATGCGCAGCACAATCGAGGATTTTCCGGAATTCATACTGATGCGGACCACACAGCATTGGCCATGGTTCGTCTCACACAAGGCATAGACATAAGATTTGGTGGCCGGCGCCAGAGAGACAAGCTTTGCGTTGGCCAGGTCTGGATCATCAAGGGCGGCCATTCTTTGTGGGGCTGCATCACCCTCAAGAGAGACTCGCCAAATTTCGCGGCTATCGGAGATAACGAGTGCAAATTCAGAACTCTTCTCCTTGCCGAGTGTCACCAGGCGACCGCCCGCTATGGGTATGCGGCTGATCATCGTACATGATTTTCGCAGATCCCAGATTTCGAGCATCGTATCGCAGAGGCAGGCGGCACGCGTGCCTGAAGCATTGATTGCCATGGCGGTGGGCACAGGTGAGGTGCTTATAGCCAGCGGTGCGACATTGGAACCATCGAAACAATAATATTGGCCATCCAGGCTTCGGAACAGCAACCCACCCGCAGAATAGGTCATGGCTTCGACATGGCAGGGCACGGCGCATAACTTTACGATATCGTTGGTGTCGAGCTTAAGGCGATAGATGAAGCCATCAGTGCAGGCGATAATGACTTCGCTGTAGCGCATGCCCGCACAGGCGGCCGTTAAGGTGGCAGGCAGCGGTGCGGCTGAAAGGATCTCCTGAGATGCGCCCAAAAAGGCGGAAGCACTCTCCTCGCGAAGGGCTACAAACCCGACTTTTTCGGGGGAAGGATAGGCCGCCACAAAACCTTTTGGGTAGCGTGGGGTGCGCATGATAACTGCCCCCGAGACGGTATTGAGGAATGTGAGGTTGCCGTTGTTGTCTCCCAAAGCCAGTATGCCGTTGTCCGAAAGCGTTTCGGCAGTTGCGGCTGCCGCGTTTTGGAAAACGACAGCAGGCGGTTCGCGCATGGGATCAAAAGCCCATACCGCCCCCAGCGTTGAGATAATCAACACGCGATCCCCTCTGCTGGTTAAGAAAAAATGCCGCCAGCTATCCCCCTCCGGTGCGGGTATCGAGAACATCACCGACTCGCTGTTGGTGGCACAGACTAAGATGCGTTTTGGAGAAAGTGCCACGACGTAGCGTTCACAGGCTTCCATTTCAACGCGCTGCAGCCCGTCGAGGACGTGGCAGTAGACATCGTCGCCGCGCGCAATGTGCAATGTATTGCCTTCACTTGAGATTTGCGGGGCATCAAGCAGAGGGATAAAGGTATTGGAAGGCGACGGGGCAGGCACTTCTGCCGGGTCATCATCTGCCAGGACAATGTCTTCGGCAGCCGTATGGTTTTGGCAGCGGATACGGTGAGCAGATATCCAGGAAAGGGAGTCCGGCACAAAACTCAGGCGATAGCTTCCAAGTATATCCAGCGTGTCCAGACACCACACCTTCACCAGGCCATAGATATCCGAAGAGGCAATAAAGCGCATGCAGGGCGAAAAAGCCAGTGACAGGACAGCGCCATCATGACCGGTCTGAGATACGATGCGTGCAGGACTGACGAACTTGTTGGAGGCAGGAACAAAGCGATGCGGCAAATCAACCACGACGATACCCCTTGATCACAAGAAGAAAAATCTGCGCAACATTATGATAGCTCACAGGCGCACGTGCAATCAAAAAGTCTGAAACTGCTGCAGCAGAGCGCTCACATCGAACACATCGTATGGCTTCTCCAGACCACGCACACCCCTGTCGCGTATCCATTGCTGCGTTTTGGCATCAAGATAGCTTGATGTCACAATGATGGCAGTTTGCGGCATCAGTGACTGCACGCGGCAAACTATCTCATATCCGTCTACCACAGGCATGCGCAGATTCGTGATGACAACGTCGTACCGGTACTCATTGAGCAGCCCAAGCGCCTCCATCCCGGAAGAAGCGGTCATGACATAATAGCCTTCCAGCGAAAGCATCATCGCAAGGTTGCGCAATACTTCCGGATCATCATCGACAGCTAAAAGGCGAATGCGTGACTCCAAATGAACCTCCGAGGGCATGTCAGGGCACTCTGAACTCACTCCCATGTTTCCGAACATTTCTACCACTGAGGCCGCAATTCTGTCAACCCAGGGCAACCGCCTTCATGCCTTGAGGGGGCAGCACCCCCTGCGCCGCTATCGCGCTTGCCTTATCCGACCTGTCGCGGCGTCGAAATGCTGCAGATTCCAGGAAGCAAGGAGGCAGTGCCCTAGTCGACCGTCCAGATGGGGTGGTCACCACCACGTGCAGGCGTTGTCGCAGGTTTTGTGTTTCGGCCATCCCTGGGTGTTCTGGTGGAGCCGCTTCTGCCATCGCCGGGCTGCGTTGTGGTGGTGGGTGGTGGTGTGGGGGTGGGATCTATGCCTGGCGGCCGGCCTGAACGTTGCAGGGTGATGATGACGGGTTGTGGTTGCCTTTGGTTGGCATCAATGATCAGAGGGACTTCTGCGTAGCCCTCTGCCTGAATTTTGAAGTTTACTCGATAATTTCCGCGTATGAGATCAATAACCGCCTGTTCTTCGAGGGTTCCGAAGACTTTTCCGTCTTCGACACGGATAACCTGTGCACTTTTGGGTGAACCGGTGATGGTCCATACACTTCTTGGCGGGTCAACGGCGCCCATGACGGCACCAAGTGCTGCACTGTCGAACGCGCCTTCTCTGGTGTTTCTGCTGGCACTGCGGTCGCGTTGTGAAGCGGGCGTAAATGAGGGTACCTGGGGTGCATGTGCGACACTGGTCGCATCGTCTGTTTTCGTTATCTGATCATCGTCGAAGAGTTTATCGACATAGAGCTTTACGAAGAGTATGACGACGAGGATGATAGCGCAGACGACGATGCCGAGAATGAGGAGGAGCTGATTTCGGCGCTGTACGACGGCTTCGGCAGCCATTTGCAGCGAAGGCTGCGAAATCATGTAACCTTCACCGCTGAAGGTGGGCGTTGAAGGGCGCGACAGCATTGGGGTGATGGCCGATTTTCTGGATGCACTGAATCGCCGCATCTTTGCGGACACGTATTCGTTTTTGAGGGCATCATCGGGGACAGTGAGGAGGGCATCCCGCAATTCGCGTGCGTGTGCAAAACGGTCAGCGGGGCTCTTGGCGACGCATTTGCGCAGAATGGGTCCCAGGGATGTTTCCTCGATCCAGTCATCAATGGGAATTGCCTCAAGTGCCATTTGCTGGACGGCGACCTCCATGGGGGTACTCCCTTCGAAGGTGAACCTGCCCGTCAGCATTTCGGAGGCAATGATGCCCAGCGAGAAGATGTCGGAGGCGGGCGTCACGGGCCTGCCCATGAGTTGCTCGGGGCTCATGTAGGCTGGCGAGCCCATCCAGGCACCTGTCTGTGTCAGTCGCTCTGCATTGGGGTTTGATTCATCGGAGTCGAGTGTTTTGGCGATGCCAAAGTCGAGCACTTTGACGGCATAAGGCTCGCCATTCGAGGCACCTTCGAGCAGGAAGATGTTCGAGGGTTTCATGTCCCGATGAATGATCCCCAAATCGTGTGCCTCAGACAGGCTGCACAGAATCTGGAGCAGAATGTGCTTTGTATCGTTGAGCGAAAACCGTTCACGCCGCTCAATCATGTCATCCAGAGTTTTGCCGTTCAGGAACTCCATGACGAAGAATAGCCTTTCGTCTTCGGTGGCGCCGGAGTCGAATATTTTTACAGCGTGTTCGCTTTGGATGCTTTGTGAGAAGATGATTTCGCGCTCAAAGCGTTTCACCGCCTGTTCGTAGTCGGCAATGGAACGGCGCAGCATCTTGATGGCCACGCGCTTGAAGTTTTCCTTCAGGTCGGCGGCTTCATAGACCACGCCAAATCCCCCCTCTCCCAGTATTTTATCCAGACGGTATCGCATGAGCAGCACTGAGCCCATGTCGACACTGCTGCGCCGGCCCGGGCTTGAGTTCGTTGGGGAGGATATGCTCCTTTGTCCGTTCAGAGATGGCAGCTTGTCGGCCGATGCCAGTTTGCTTTGAAGTCCGTCGACGCACACGTCAGCCGATATCAGCGTTTCCTGATACGATATGGGCGAGGCGACTGCATTAAGCGCGTCATTGCTGGATGTTTTGTCGCTGCCGTCCTCATTCTCATCCTGAGTGTGGCAGGCAGCCCCGGGCAATGCCGATCCAGACAGGTCTGCATCCAGAATGACACCTGTGGGATCGGAATCCTCCTGCCCATTGACAGCGTTCAAATTTTCGTCCGATGGATGAGTCATCTTAACATAACTTCGAAAAAAAGGTTGAAGACAGGCACATGACAGCCCCAACAAAACGTTTATCACATTCCCCGCTGGAACACAAAATCCAACCCACACCCCCCCATGTGGGAGGTATATCTTACCATTGGTGTGAAAGCAAAAAATGTGCCAAAATATAATCCGATGATGGCGCGAAATGAGACTTCGACAGGGTGAAGGTGATTTTTAGGTGTTGCAAACCCTGGATGAAGTTCTGAAAATGTATTAATGTAGGGGGCAGCGCCCCCTGCGCCGCTATCGCACTCGCCTTATCACTGACGACCTATCGCGGCGTCGAAATGGTGCAGATTCTAGGAAGCAAGGAGGCGTGGAAGGGAGCGTACTTCGTACGTGACCGACCACAACGACGCCGCTGACGACGACAATGCGCATTTCGGCGAGCGCGATACGCGTCTACCCCCTTTGCGGGCCTCAGTCGCCGGCCCGCAACGCCTGGCTAGTGCGATAACGTCACGCGGGCGACCGTCCCGGTCGCCCCTACAGGTTTTGATTCTGTTCAGCGGCAAGGGCGACCGCAAGGGTCGCCCTTACATACACCCATTCGACGATTCAGAATCTGCCTGCTGTGCGCCTTCCATCAATCGTTTCGACTCTGTCTGTAATGCAAGGCATGTTGCCTTAAACGATGCTCTTTGCCACTTCACTCACAAGCAATGCCGAAGGCATTGCAGGGGGTGTGGGGGAGCAGGCTCCCCCACAAAAATAAAAAGAAAGAGAGGTTAACATGAAGTTTTGCGCGCTTCGATTTAATGATCCCCGTCGGTGGCTGTTTCTTCTGGCAGCGGTATTGTTTGCGTGTGACGACGGTTCGAGCAGTTTCGTGATATTTCCTCCCGGGGGGAATGCTGAGTGTGAGGACGTGTGCCGGTTGGGGCAGAAGATATGTTCTGGTGGGTCGGCCTATGTTTGCGGGCATTTCGACGAGGAGCCCTGTACGGAATGGTCTGAGCCCATGCCCTGCGACTATGGCTGTATCGAAGGCGAGTGTCGTCCTAACCCCAATTGTCTCGACATCTGCTCGCTTGCCGACAGGATTTGCCTTGATGGCGGTGTCAGCACGTGCACCCTTTTGGAGGGGTGCCTGCAGTGGTCGTATGCGCAGCCGTGCCATGAGCCCATGCGCTGTCTTGAGGGGGCATGCGTATTGCCATCAGACGATTGCGTGGATGCATGTGAGCCTGAGGCACGAACTTGTGTTGGGCAGGCGGTGCAGCTTTGCGAAACAGGGGCTGATGGTTGTATGCAATGGTCCGGGCTGGTGGCCTGCCGCGAAAATGAGTCGTGTGCAGGTGGCTTTTGCCGCGTCAACGAACCGGCCTGCAGTGATGCCTGCAGTGCAGGGGCAAAGGCATGTCATGCGGATGGGCTCAGCACGTGTGCGTTGTTGCCGGATGGGTGCTTTGGCTGGTCTGCGCCGGTGTCCTGTCCGTTTGGATGCCAGCAGGGGGTATGTCAGCCTGATCCCATGGCATGGGTGCCGCCCTGCACGACACCTGTCTGCCCAAAGGTCATCGACGCTTTCCCCTATCAGACGTCGAGCTCAACGGCTTCGAGTCAAAACGTCATTTCAACGTACCCAAGCTGTTCGGATGCCAACGAGTCTGGTCCCGAAGAGTATTATGTCCTGCGCGTCACCGAACCCGGAACGCTGGTGGCTGGTATTACCGAATCGGGGAGCGTTGATGTGGATGTCCATCTGCTGACGGCACTCCGCGGCGATGCCTGCCTTGCGCGGAGCGACAAGGGCATTGCCCATCATGTCGGGGCAGGGATCTATTACATTTCGATCGATACCTATGAGAGCAGTGCGCGAGCGGGTAACTATACGCTTTATGTGACGTTTCTGCCGGATTCCGGCATTTGCGGCCTCAGGCAAACGACCATCGAACGCGTCAATACGCCGTCGCAGATCACGTTGCCCCGGGCAGGATCGGTTGTCCGGGAGGCGCATATGGTGACGACCCGCGATCAACTCATCAATGGTACCGGTTGGTGGCCTTCGTCGAAAGACGATAAGCTGGCGGCGCATAAGCAGCGCACGGCCGAGATTACGGGAATCAGCTATAATCGCACCGAGAGCTGGTGCCCTGCGGGCGAAGGCGGCAGTTTATGGGGACAGGGCAGTACGGGCAGGGCAGTACCAGAGGATGCCGAGGCCTGGTACATATGCATGTATTGGCGGTCAGCCACCAGGCCCGCGCCGGGCACGCGTTTTTTGGTTATCAATCCCAGCAACGGCAAGGCCGTGGTGGCAGCAGCAGGTTATGAGACAGGCCCGGGAGACGGCGCGAGGCTCGGAGGGGCGGTCGAAGAGGTTCACCAATATTGCGGCACGACGCATGGCTCAAACCTGGCTTTTGCCGAGATGATCCGGCAGGATCTTGCCTACGGCCCCATTAACTGCCAGCCGTAGCGTAGCTTTGTTTTTTGTGGGGGAGCTTGCTCCCCCACACCCCCTGCAATGCTGCGCATTGCTTGTGGGTTAGAGGGCGAAATGATTCGTTTTTGGCTTAAATTCTCGTCTTTTGGAACGATTTCTCGCTTGAGATGACGGGTGATTTTTAGGACTCGACGGCCGTGTCCGGCTACACCCACAGACGAGCGATTTCGTTAACAAAATGTTGCCATGGGGTTGGTTCTGAAATATCATAAGTTGACGTATAACGTTGCCTTGGCCCACGTTTTTTGCACTTAAGGAGTAGACCATGACAACACGCCGGACGAAACACCGATACCTGCTGGCTTTTGGGGTTGCCCTCTTTGCGATGGGTTTACCGGGGTGCTTGTGGGATGCCAAATATCACGATGCCTTTGTCAATGATTGGGGGGTGGAGCCTTGCAAAGGTTTTGATCGCGTCGTCATGCGAGATGGTTCGATTTGCGGGAGCGACATCATCGACTATTATTCGAAATGCGCAGATGTAGGTGAAGGTGATTGTGTGTATACTCAGGG
>Ga0209737_10000364_pt1 | contig 39342 bp, 34 predicted proteins | sample TergutCu122P3_FD_187284 | JGI IMG/M metagenome (GOLD analysis project Ga0209737, IMG submission 187284) | Cubitermes ugandensis P3 segment gut microbial communities from Kakamega Forest, Kenya - Cu122 P3 (SPAdes) (version 2) | ecosystem: Host-associated > Arthropoda: Insects > Digestive system...
AAGTTAATTCCAATTCTTGTCCTCTGCAATAGAGCGAAAGTAACAGACAAATTGATATTAATATTTTTCTCATAACCAATTATTTATATTTCATATTTACAATTTTTTTTATCTCCTTTTCTGCCACGCACTGTCCGCAAATGGCACATAACGATACTGGCAACTGAAAACTAACTGCTGAAAACTACTTTTTAAGTTTATTAATAAAAGTTGTCAGCATTTTTCCAATTTCTGCTGATAAATTCATTGCCTCTGATATTTCAGTTTCTTTTAGATAACCGACTTTCACACAGATTAATAACTGGGTTTCCAGTTCTGCTTTTGACCCACGCGCGATTGACATAAAGTGGGTAAATTCTTTGTCTGTCTTTCGGTCTTGTCCTTCCGCGATATTGCTAGGAATTGATACTACCGCTCTGCGCATTTGGCTACCCAAAGCAAATAATTCCTCTTTTGGTAATTTTTTTACCAAATTATATACGATAGCCGTCAAATCCATTGCCTTTTGCCACACTATAAGTCCCTGATAACTTGATTTTTCCATTTTATTAATATTTGTTATTTATAAATTCTGATAACTGAAAACTGACAACTGAAAACTGATAACTGAAAACTGACAACTGATAACTGATAACTGATAACTGATAACTGATAACTGATAACTGAAAACTGATAACTAAAAACTAAAAACTACACCTGCCGTATCGCTTCCAACGATTTTAACTTCAACGCTTTTCTCGCGGGATAAATCGCAGAAAGTATTCCTGTGATTATCACAAGTACAACAATCTGTACCATCATTCTAACATTGAAGATGGGATAGATTATCGAACTGTATCCAAAATCTTCAAAATCGTCTCCTATGAAACCGCTCAAATCTATTCCGCTTTCAAGTGTGGGGTAAATAGTCGCTACTGCCACTGCAATACCGACAACTGCACCCAATAATGTTAAAAACATCGTTTCATACATTATCATACTGAATATTTTCCCCTTACTCATACCAATTGCGCCCAACATTCCTATTTCGCGCGTTCGCTCAAGAACAGCCATCAACATTGTGTTGATAATGCCAAATGCTAACGCCAACAGAAAAATAGAAAGCATTATTGGTCCCATAAACATTGTCCATTTCAAACTCAAAGCCAATCCCGAATTAAGTTCTGACCAATCCTGCACATCCATTTCGGAGAACAGGTTTTTGAACTGTGGTGCGACAAGATTACACTCTTCGATGCTTGCTAAGCGGACGGCGGTTTCGTGTACTGCGCCAAAAGGCAAGCCGGTGTAAACGAAAATATCGTCATAGCGCACAAAAACATTTCCCGCGTCGAACATTCCGTTAGAGGTTTTGTAAATTCCACCCACTCGAAAAGCGATGCTTTGCATATCGCCGTGTGCATCCTGAAAAGTGAAAACAATTTTTGAACGGAGTTTTACTTTCAGTTTGTCGGCGATTTTTTTACTGATGACAATAGGGTTTCGCACGTCTTCAGCGAAGTATGTACCCAATGTATCGGGAATTTGTTGCCACACGGTTGTAACCTGTTTTTCCTCGTCGGGAATAACGGCTTTGGCAGTTACGCCAACCGTGTTGTACGGCGATGCGATAATTCCCGTAAGGTTCAACCGAAACGCAACATTGCCGGGTAAATCCGAACTGTTGATTTTTTGTTCAACGGCTTCTCTGTCGAAACAGGCGTTGATGTCGTAATTCGCCAAAAATGCCGTATCGTGCATCTGTAGGTGCGAATATTGGTTTTCGATGTCGCTTTTTACGGTACTCAACACCCAGCCCTCCATAATAGAGAGCAGTGCCGTTCCGCCAAACAAACCTGTGGCGATGGCACCGAGGATGATGCCGCTGCGAACTTTGTTGCGCCATATATTTTTCCACGCAAGCAAAGTTAGCCGCAATATAAATGTTGATTTATTATCTTTCATTACCTGTTAACTTTTATTATCACTTATTTTTAATTTCAAAATTTTCCTCAACGGATAGAGAATTGCTATCAAAACAATTACAAAAATTATCTCTAACTGAGAGGTAAAAATCTGCGGCTCAACCGACATATATAAAAGCGGCTCCATTCCGAAATCTGTCATCATACTTGCCATATCTGCGGGCAATTGTATAGGATGTGTTTTAAACCAAAATGCTGCCGGTACAGTGATTACAAAAGCCGCCAATAATCCAAGTATGCTCATCACAAGCAACTCGCAGGCAATGATTACCGCTAATTTCATTCGCGACATACCCAGCGAAATTATTACGCAGAACTCGCGTTTGCGCTCGGTGGTCATCATTATAACCGTTCCCAAAATTCCAAAACCAACAATCAAATAGAGGATATACAATATTATCATACCCATTGCCTTGTCCGATTTTGCCGTTTGCAACAGGCTCTCCATAGTGAAATGCCAGGAAAAAACTTCGTAGTTATTAGAGTTTAGAGTGTAGAGTTTAGTTTTTATAGTTTCTATTGTTTCGTTCAGGCGTTTGTTGTCTTTCAGTGAAATCAGTATGCCGCTGTAACCGTCGGGCATATCGATAAATTGTTGTACTGCTTGCAGGGTTGCGTATGCTGTACTGTTGTTCATCTCGTTGATTACAAATTTTGCGATACCGCGTATTGGGAAGAGTCCTGCGGCACTTGAGCCGTGGTATCCCTGTCCGATAAATGCAAGCGTGTCGCCGATGCTTACTTTCAGGAAGTTGGCAAGTCCTTCGCCGATAATAACGCCGTCGTCGTTTTCCGACAAATATTCGCCCGCAATAAGCCGTTCGGGCAATTTCGATTTTACGGCTTCCTTTTTCGGCGAAATTCCGATTACGGCAATTCCTTTACTGACCGAATGAGATGCCGCCATTGCAAAGGTTTCCACGCGCGGCGACACATTTTCAATGCCATCAATGTTTTCAAATTGCGAAATCGTTTCCGCATCCATAAACATAAAATTGTCAATAAATTTCTCTTCCCAAAAACCTTTGGCGTGAATCTGAATGTGTCCCGCTTGCGTTTTGAGCACATTGTCAATCATCCTGCTATACATTCCGTCTTGAAAACTCATCATAATAACGCAGCACAGGACTGCCAAAAAGACGGATGCCATCATAATTATGGCTCTGCGGCGGTTACGCCAAATGTTTCTCCAGATTAGTTTTAACATAGGTATTAGATATTAGAGTTTAGATATTAGAGTTTAGAGTTTAGTTTATTTGAGAGGGTTTTGGTGGTTGCTTTTAACATTTTAAGCAATTCCAAAGCCTCTTCATTAATTGAATTATATTCTGTTTCGGTAAGATATTCTGTTTCAAACAATAAATCTAACCAAAACACTGTTTCAGCACTTTCTTTCAATGCGATATACACTTTTGACAAAAAATCTTTTTCGCTGATTGCATATTCGGCTTCTGCCAAATTAGCGCCAATACTTGTACCACTACGCAATAATTGCTTTGAAAGTATATATTCTTTTTTTTCTTCACACATATATCTGTAAAGATTTACGACTCTCACAGCAAACTTTTTACTTTTATTCCTTGCCGTATTTTCCTTATCCATAACATTTTAAAATTAATTAAACTCTAATATCTACACTTTAAAATCTAAACTCTAAGAACTCCCCCCCGTTTATGTGAAGCCGCTCGCTGTAGGCAGTGCATTGTTTGTCTATTTTCTTGTCCATTCTACAAATTCGTTCATAACTTCAACCCAATGTGGCTTATTCCAATCGGGAACTCCATTTTCGCCCATCTCAAAATAGTTGTGTTCGAGATTGAAGTATCGTTTTATCGTTAAATTATCTTTACCCTTTGCGATAAAATACAAGGGTATTATATCACACAAATCACTCGTAACATCAGCCGTTCCATAAAAAAGATAAATCGGAATATTAATTTTTACCCATTCATCTATGCGAGGTTCAGAAAAAGATTTCCAAGAAATAAGAAATGGTTTTTTATCAACTTCTTGCGAATTATATGCATCTCTGTACAAGTCGTACCAACTTTGCATTTCCTTTTCAGCCTCTTCCCACGTTATTTTTCCGCTTTCGGCATCTTTTCTCGCCTTGCGTATCATTTGGTCAATTCTACCAAAAGGATTAGCCCCCGATAATCCTAAATGCGTAATATTTCTATTTTTCAAAGTGATTTCCGGTGCTATTCTTGCCCCTTGCGAATGTCCTACCACAACGAGTTTAGAGTTATCAACCCAAGATTGTTCCCGCAAAAAATCAAGTACAATATTGGCTCTTTCTACATAATTTTCCAAATAATCGGCTTTCCAAAATTCTTTTTTCTCTTCTCTATCAGAATTTGGGTGATAATATTGAAAATCTATCAAATCCTTTTCAGCGGCAACTACTGGCACTTTCGGCATTGATATTACAACCAAGTGATAATATTTTGTGATATTTGAAATGTCAAAATTTGAAATTCCACCGCCAAACATATAAATTTCGCCGTTATCATTTTGTACAAACAATGGATATGACAACGACCCTTGGCACCATAAAAAAACAGGCTTCATCTGTGTCAAAACCGTATCAACGACAATAAAGTTAATGCTATCGTTTTCCTGTGTAATTTCAAATTTAACTGCCTTATTGTCAATAACGCTTGTTCTTTGACCGAAAGTTGGGAAAAACGTCAAGCACAAATACAATCCGAGAAAAAGTTTCTTCATATTTTTCAAATTTTATATTTATATCATCGTTGTCGCTCTAAATCTTTCTTTCCTCTTGTCCGCTTGCACTGTCCCCGCATTGCCTGCAACGTGGTGTCATATTGCCGAAGTTGCTGTTTTTCAACACTTTATCAACACGATCAACGGCGGCAAAAATAACAAAATTCTTATCACGCGTGGTAATGCCACAATTTTGGCAATATGCTCGTTGCACGCTGCCGCATGCCTACGGAATATCCTGTCAAAAATACCCAAAAACCGTGCTGTCCCTCTTTTTGATTTCACAAGTCTCTTTCAACTACAAGCGATTATCTGAAATTATTTTTTTCCCATAATTGCGATTCAACTGTCCAATTATGGGGGGTGGACTGGCAACAAAAGAACAAATTGCGTTAGCAATTTTTCTTTTGTTTGGTCAGTCAAGTCCCAATTACTTTGTGGAGTGTGTGTTAGCCAAAAACGACGGTTGGGACTTGTCAATTCCTTTTCTGTCAAATAGTAATGCACTTTCAACAGAAGTATCAATACCGCACGTTCCTTATCTTAATCCACAACGCCTGAATCTTTAATGTGCCGGTAAGCGTGGCGTAAGTATTGTTTTCGTAGCGCACTACCAACTTAATTTCATAAGTGCCGTTCTCAAAGGTCTTATTCCACGTGGCTTGTGAAGTTACAAAAACGTCGTTAATATACCACATTATGCTATCAGAGGCTGTGGGGTGCAGCCCCTCTATTTCTGTCCGAAATTCAACCAGTCCTTCACAAAAAGAATTATCTTTTAAATCCTGAAAATGAATATCGTTGGCATAAAATGCAGCATCCAAATCGCGCATGGCGAAACCGGCAGGATAATAATACGATTCAGAGTTTCCAACTCCATAACATAAAACTAATAAGCCCGCAGGGTTAGTAAGATAATATGCCTCAATACTATTGGTTAGCGGCATTTTATAGAACGACATTCCCGAAGCGGTATTCGCTATCCAAACACCACCGGTCAAACCTGTTGGAGCACCTCCACCAATAGAGACCTTAGTATTGTCTCTCGTGGCTGTTGGTGTAAATACCGTAGCATAATGCGCAGTTATGTTAGTGGGTGGGTTAGGAATAAAGGGTGCAATAAGCGCACTTTTAACACTTTGCTCTTTAGGTGGGAGCCAACATATAGCAGCATCACCGTAATTATTTCCTCCCCAAAGATATGTGCAAACACCAACCGGATGGTTTGCTACGATGTGGCAACCATTACTGCTTAATGGTACTGCTAATTCTACGAATTGTCCTGCCTGTAAATTAGTTAAACTTGTTTGCCCACCCGACACAGGATGTATTGTACCCCCTGATTGCGAAATATTTGTGCCGTTTTGAGAGGCTACAATACGTACATGGTCTTTGATAATATGTGAAACCGGTACAAAAAATTCTTTTCCCCAAGTGTTAATAGGAGCCAACTGTTGCATCCCATGATCTAAAGCCGATAGGGGGTTAATACCAAATCCTCTACTAAGCGAAAAAAAGGCAATGGGTTTACTTGAGGAGATAAATGTTCCTGTCATATCACCGGTGGTAGATATTCTGTAATAAACCTCTCCGGCATTAAGGGTCCCTATATGAAAGTTATTATGAAAAATATCTGTATTGTCCTCAGTTGCAACTACTCCATATCTATCAGATATACAGGAATAGGATATTTGATAATATTCCGTACCGAGAACTGTTACAGGTAAAATATTGGTAGCATCTGCTGTGGCTGGATGTTGATTCATTGCATAAACCGAAACAGGATCAGAACTTGTGATGCAAATACTTTTATTAAATATACCCATAGTTGTGTTATATACAGAAGTTGCTTCCGTGCTACTTAGAGGGTATGTATAAGTTTGCCTCGCTTGAATGTCAAAATCTTTATAAGTTCCAAGGTTGGTGAAATGGATTCTTCCAATTGCGCTATGGTCTTTTGCTGCAATTCGAATTTGCAAATCAGGAATATTGTTAGGATTACTACCGTTTTGCCCAAAAGTCAACCAAAACTTAGTACCTTCGGTACTTTGTGCTTGCAGCAGGTAAATGCTCTGTGTGAGTAGCGCGGCTGCTATTAAGATAGTTTGTATTGTTTTCATAAAAATTAGAAATATCGTGCAAAAATATAAAAAAATCAAATCGTATTAAAAATAACAAACCGTATTAAAAATAATATATTTTCGCACTTTCATTGTATTAATTCGCCATATATAAAACATTAACGAACAAAATTTAAACCCATTTATTAACAAAAAAATAATTTATCATGAAAAAATCATTATTAGTTTTCGCTCTTTTTATGTTCCTCTTGTTCTCGGCAAATGCAGGGTATATAATCCGAGGAATTTATTATGCCTCTTCACCCCCAGAAGACCTTAAAAATTACACCTTAGCTTTCAAAGATGGAGAGCCTATTGCGGCTGCATCCATGAATTCAACGCTTGCACCCGGTATAAGAAAAAACACGATTGTTATTATTGATACATATTCTTTTAATGCTCGCGTTTTTCCCATTCCAGATTATAATATTGAAGTTCGAGACTTCCATCATATTAGAAGCAATGATACTTACTTGCTATGCGGCTCTGCAGAGGTGGGTTCTATTACCCGCGCTTTTATAGCAGTAATAAACAGCAATTTTACTGTAATGCGTTTTTTTGAATATCCGGAAGCAGATATGTTTTATTCTATTTTGAATGTTTATCCTAATACTCCAACTCCTGCTTTTAGTGATTATTACGTTTGCGGCAAAAGCGGTAGTCTTGGAATTATTGCCTCTGTAGATAGAATTTCTTTCATGTTTACGAATTATTATTACACAAGCATCCCTTGGGAGTACCACAAAATAATAGCTAAATACGATCCTGGCGCGTTTTTTCCGCATATAATTGCTTCAGGTAGAAATCCCGAACGCACAAAGATAGGGTTTACAAAATTAGATCCGTCGTTCAATCCGGCAGGTTTTATGAGTTATTTTTGGGAGCAAAACACAACACTACGTTCACATTGTGTAGTAAGCGATGACCCAATAGTGAACAATACGATAATATTGGCATCTTCCAATGGAAATATTGTAACTTTAAATCCTGTAACTTACCCTGTTCTTCCTACTCAAGTAAGTGCATATCGTTTTGCTCTTCCCGGACTTCTTCATTCATATCATATTTACGATATTGGCACACTAAAAATAAATGCTAATAATTTTCGCATTTCTTTGGCAGGTTTTGCATCTGGTCCTACTGCTAATCTGGTTAAGGCTTGGCATGGTTCTTTAGTCGGATTATCAACTGCAAGTACCATGAGAAATAATTATTATATAGGACCACCTAACGGTCCCTATGGACGTTATGAACATTATAAAATCAGATATCAAGATGTTGGTGCCTTGTATTATAAAGAATATACAGGAGGCTATTTTCAAAGTACTAATGAAATGTGCGCTCTGTTTGGCACCCCTCTAACACTTGCAGATTGTGATAGTATTTATATAAGTGGTTATCCTACCCCTGACCATATTTCTTGGGGTATGTTCCTCATACAGCAAGATATTACTGACCCTCGTATTTATCACTCTTACCCATCACAATTTGAGGAAATGCCTGCTTTTTTCTTATGTCCTACTTTCAAAGGTGGCGAAGCCCCAGAATATTCAATACTGCAGCCTAAAGATGAAACAGAAATCACAAATTTCTACGATAAGATTACCGTAAAAGATACCCCTTCCGGAACGAACTATCAGATTTATTCCGTTACCGGACAATTAATCCAAACCGGAACTACAAATCCCGATATTTCTACCGCTCAACTTGCAAAAGGAATGTATATTTTACGGTTAGAAACCGGAAAAGCTTTTAAATTTGTCAAATAGGGACAATTCAATCCCAAAAATCAACCCCTGAATTATCAGTTTTTCTTGGTCATTCAGGGGTTTAATATTGCTCTTTTCTATGCCGATTTTTGTCCGGCGGTAGCGTGCAACACTCTAAAATCTACACTCTAATATCTAAACTCTACCTAACTCGTTGCATATTTTGTTGTGAGAAGAAACTGTCTTCAATAGCAATATCAAAATCGTATTTTTCGACAGTCAATACCGTTTTTTGATTGGGTTTTTCGGCGGGAATGATTTCCATACGCGAAGCTAAGCGGCGTTTGCCGTAGGTTTTGATGTCGTAGGCGTTCATTGTGTTTACCAATTTGCCCTCTTCATCGTAAAACTCCGACTTTATTTCCACAAAATCTGCGGTAGAAATCCACGCGATTACCTTTCCCCACACCACGGCTGCATTTTCTTTTGGTGTGAGAATAATTTTGTAACAATCGAACTCGCGCACTTTTTCCGTTTTTTCGAGTTTGTGTGTGTAATCATTCACAACCGACGACTCACGCACCATATCATCGTTGGTAAAGTCGCTGCCCATCCACGATTGCCCCATCACAGAGGACGACATTTTTATCATACGGCTGATGCTCGGCTGCCAGTTCCACAGGTCTTTTTGTCGTTTAAGGAACGCCTGCCCTTTATCTTTGGCGGGGGCTGTAATAAGCGTGAGCGAGTAGTCCGTGCCTTTTGACCACGATTTGATGCCGATTTCGCGCGTCCACGTGGGGCGCACTATGGTCATTTTTACTTCGGAATAGGAACTTTTGCCGCGCCGGTTTTCGTCAGCACGTTTTACAATATCCGTTGCACTCAACGTCTGCGCGCCTGCATTTACCGCTGTCAGCAAGCAAATTGCAAGAAAAAAACTTGTTATTACTTTCATTTTATGATGTTTATTGAGACATTACTACTTATTGTGTACAGAACTATTATTGTTTTTTGAATAAATGTTCATTAATATAAACGAGGCGCGAAGGTGCAATATTTTTTGATATGTTTTATATTTTTGATTTTTTTCGGGTTTGTGCGGTGCGGCATTGTCCACGAATTACGCGAATTACACGAATTCTTTTTTTTTATGGAAATCAGAAGTTGAAAGTGTTTTTTGCTTTGATAATCAAAAGAATAATTTTCTTCGACAATATTATTCGTGTAATTCGTTTAATTCGTAGACAACACAAAATAAAAAAGTATATTTTTGCCGCCTCATTCGGGGTGTGGCGCAGTTGGCTAGCGTACTTGCATGGGGTGCAAGTGGTCGGAAGTTCGAGTCTTCTCACCCCGACTTTTTTTCAAAACCTTTTAACATAATTATTTATGAACGTAAAATATACAAAAGACCACGAGTGGGTTAAATTGGAAGGGGATAATGCCCTTGTTGGAATTACCGCTTTTGCCGCCGACCAGTTGGGCGATATCGTTTTCTTAGATGTGAATACTGTAGGGGAAACATTAGAAAAAGAAGAGGTTTTCGGAACGATCGAAGCCGTGAAAACCGTTTCCGATATGCTCCTGCCAATGAGCGGAGAAATCGTTGAATTTAACGAAGCTCTGGAAGGAAACCCCGGATTAATCAACTCCGACCCGATGGGCGAAGGCTGGATTATTAAAATGAAAGTATCAGAACCTGCTGAATTTGAAACACTTCTGACAGAAGAGCAATATAAAGAGATAATCGGATAAAAAAAAATCACTTACCTCTTGACAAATCGTTTTTTCGGTTGTATATTTGCGGCGTAAATATGCAACCGATTTTTGTATATTAATGTAATGTTTAACAGTAAAATACTATTATGGAAAAAGAAAAAATGAACCTCGAAAAACTCAAAGTACTCAACTCAACGTTGGAAAAATTGGAAAAAACCTTCGGAAAAGGTGCCATTATGAAATTGGGCGAAAAACCTGCCGACAATATTGAAGTGATTCCCACCGGCTCCATTGGATTAGATGCCGCACTTGGCGTAGGCGGATTCCCGAAAGGTAGAGTTATTGAAATCTACGGTCCCGAATCTTCAGGGAAAACCACACTGGCAATTCACGCCATCGCAGAAGCACAGAAAGCAGGCGGAATCGCCGCATTTATCGATGCCGAACACGCCTTCGACCGTTTTTATGCAGAAAAATTGGGCGTAAATATCGCCGAACTCTTAGTGTCTCAACCCGATAACGGAGAACAGGCATTGGAAATTTCCGACAATCTAATCCGTTCAGGCGCCATTGATATAATTGTCATTGACTCTGTGGCAGCCTTAACCCCAAAAAGCGAAATTGACGGCGAAATGGGAGACTCTAAAATGGGACTTCAAGCCCGATTGATGTCGCAAGCCCTCCGAAAACTAACGGCAACCATCAGTAAAACAGGATGTTGTTGTATTTTTATCAACCAACTTCGTGAAAAAATAGGCGTGATGTTTGGAAACCCCGAAACTACCACAGGCGGAAATGCCTTAAAATTCTATGCTTCCGTGCGAATTGATATCCGCCGCTCCTCCCAGATTAAAGATGGCGATGTGGCTTCCGGAAACCGCGTGAAAGTGAAAGTGGTAAAAAATAAAGTAGCACCCCCGTTCCGCTCAGCAGAATTTGACATTCTCTTTGGCGAAGGAATCTCAAAAGCAGGCGAAATTATTGACATCGGCGTGGAAAAAGGTATCATCAAAAAAGCAGGCTCTTGGTTCTCTTATGAAGATACAAAGTTAGGGCAAGGTCGCGATGCGGTAAAACAAACACTTGCAGATAATCCCGAACTTGCAGCAGAGTTGGAGAATAAGATAAAAGGAGTGCTGTAATCTAAAAAGTGCCTTTTTTTGTACAATAATTAACGAAGAAATCCGTTTTTCTGTCGCATTTTTAAAATTTAGTTTTATGAACACTCAAATTGATATTCGAGAATTAAACGAACGCATTCAGCGTGAAAGTTCTTTTGTGGATCTCATTACTTTAGAGATGAATAAGGTAATTGTAGGGCAAAAGCACATGGTGGAGAGACTGCTCATTGGTTTATTGGCAAACGGACACATCTTGTTAGAAGGGGTTCCCGGATTAGCTAAAACCCTCGCTATCAAATCGCTCGCAAATACTATCGATGCCAAATTCAGCCGCATCCAATTCACTCCCGACCTGCTTCCCGCCGACTTGCTGGGAACGATGATTTACAGTCAGAAAAAAGAGGAATTTATTGTGAAGAAAGGACCGCTTTTTGCCAATTTTATTTTGGCAGATGAGATTAACCGTGCCCCTGCGAAAGTGCAAAGCGCACTGTTAGAGGCGATGCAGGAACGGCAGGTTACCATCGGCGAACAAACCTACAAATTGGACGAGCCGTTTTTGGTTATGGCAACGCAAAACCCCATTGAACAGGAAGGAACTTACCCGCTTCCTGAAGCCCAAGTGGATAGGTTTTTAATGAAAGTGGTTATCCAATATCCTAATAAAGAGGAAGAAAAATTGATTCTTCGCCAGCAGATTGATGAAAATATACCCACCACTAATACCGTGTTGAAACCACAGGACATTATTAATGCCCGCAAAATTGTGAAAGAGGTGTATATTGACGAAAAAATTGAAAACTATATTACTGACATCGTGTTTGCGACCCGTTACCCCGATGAATACAAGTTAGATAAGTTTAAAACGATGATTAACTACGGTGCATCTCCGCGTGCTACCATCAATTTGGCGTTAACCGCACAAGCCTTTGCCTTTATCAAACGCCGCGGATATGTCATTCCCGAAGATATTAGAGCCGTTGCCCACGATGTGCTGCGCCATCGTATAGGACTTACCTACGAAGCCGAAGCGGAAAATATTACATCAACTGATATTATTAATGAAGTACTGAATACGATTGAAGTACCATAGGGTAGGTTTATAGGTTTATTAGTTTATAGGTTTATTATTGAGTAGTTATGCATTCGTATTCATTTGAAAAATTGGAAGTTTGGCGGTTAGCAAGAGAATACGTGTCTGATATTTATGGTTGTACAAATAAATTCCCAAGTAAAGAAAGATTTTGTTTGTGTTCTCAAATGGAACGTTCAGCTGTTTCAGTTATGTCAAATATTGCAGAAAGCACTTCTCGTACTTCAAATAAAGAAAAAGTTAGATTTATTGAGATTGCCTTTGGTTCTTTGATGGAGAATTATAATCAATTATTAGTTTGCATTGACCAAAAGTATATAACAGATGAACAATTTAAAAAACTAAAAGATAAAATTGACTCTATTGGAAGAATGTTAACCGCATTAAAAAAATCCTATCAACCCATAAACCCATAAACCCATAAACCCATCATGGATTCATCAGAACTGTTAAAAAAGGTCAGAAAAATTGAGATTCGCACGAAAGCGCTGTCGCAGCAGGTGTTTTCGGGGCAGTATCACAGTGCGTTCAAGGGGCGCGGAATGGCGTTTAGCGAAGTGCGTGAGTATCAATATGGGGATGACATTAGAAATATTGACTGGAACGTTACCGCCCGTTTCAACCATCCCTACATAAAAATTTATGAAGAAGAACGTGAACTTACTGTTATGTTGCTTATTGATGTAAGTGGTTCTACACAATTCGGTACAAAGCAACAATTTAAATCGGATTTAATTACGGAAATATCGGCAGTGTTATCATTTTCAGCAATTAATAACAACGATAAAGTGGGGGTAATTTTCTTCAGCAATCAAGTAGAAAAATTTATCCCACCCAAAAAAGGTCGTTCTCACATTTTGAGAATTATCAGAGAATTAGTAGATTACAAGCCGCAGCAAGTACAAACTAATCTGTCGGAAGCGTTGCGCTACCTTACGAATGCCATCAAGAAAAAATGCACCGCCTTTATTCTATCCGATTTTGTGAACTGTGATTTCGAGCAAGCGTTGCGAATAGCCGCCAACAAACACGATGTGGTGGCATTGCAAATTTCAGATAAGGGCGATACTTTACTTCCCAATTTGGGTTTGGTTCAGATTTACGACCCCGAAACAGGCAACAAAGTGGTTGCAGATACTTCAAACGCAAACGTAAAAAAAGAATATGCGCGCTGGTGGTATAATCAACAAAAGAGAAACGAGGAGGTTTTCAAAAAATCAGGCGTTGATATGGCACATCTGTTTACAGATAAGGATTATGTGAAAGCGTTATCGGAGTTATTTCACCGGAGGGGAGCGTAGAACTAATAATTCTCTTTCAGCCACATCCCGAAAAACTTATCATAAACCTGAAATTCATTTTTCTCTTTGGTAATGAAATCTTTCTCTAACAATCCTTTTAAAGCGGCTTGAACGGAACTTGCCGAGGAAAGATTGTGCTTTTTAACAAAGTTGCCGGAGGTAAGTCTCCTCACATTCCCCTCTTTGGCAATAGCGATGAGCAATTCTTTCTGTTTTTCAGGAAGCCGGAAAAGCATTTCTGAATAAACATATTGAAAAGAGTTAATGATTTGATTAAGAGCGTGGAAGATGAATGAACTATCACAAATTTTTCCCTTGAAAGTCATGTCAAATAAAACATTTAACATTTTTTGAAGATACCAGGTAACCCCATCAAATTGTTGGTAAATTTTTTCAATGACCTCGTGTTCAATTCTTTTTCCTGCTTTCTCGAAATGAGATACGGCAAATTCGGCATATTTCAGTACGGGAATACTTTGTAAATACATCATCGAAACGCTTTGATAAAAAGGACGTGATGCGCTTAAAAACATATTGCCTATGGTGTGGCGCTGACTTCCCGCAAAAATAAAACGGACATTGTTACAGTGCTGAATATGAGTGCGTAATACCGCTTCCACATGGATTTCCGGATATGAAGCTATTTGTTGAAATTCATCAATGGCTACAATGCATGGCTTCTCGGATTTATTTAGGTATGAAAATATTTCATCCAATGTAGATTGCGGCTCCTGAATATCGCCCAAACCAATGTTAAATGTTGGGTTTCCAAAAGGGTCAAAAGAGATTCCCGCACGTAATGATTTGACACTGTTCCAAAATTTTTCCAATGCCACACGACCGAAAGGTTTAAGCCCTTCCAAAAGCACTTTACTAAGTGCAAAAACAAAATCTCTCAATGAACTTGTGGCATAAATATCCACAAAAAAAGTTCTGTATTGCTCTTGAATCTCTTTAAAACCAAAGCAATGCCGTATTAAACCGGTTTTTCCCATACGTCTGGTGGAAATCAAAGCAAGATTATTGCCATTTTTAATCTCTTTTAGCAGTTGAATGCGCTCTTCTTCTCGGTCACAAAAATATTCAGATGAAACATAACCACTTGTAACAAAAGGATTTACTTGTTCTTTCATAGCATATAAAATTTAATAAAATTTTTATGCAAAAATAATAATTATTTTATAATAATTATGAATGAATAATTTTTTTTAGTGCGTAATCTTATACACCAACTCTTTCAAAAGTTCTTCATCCGGCAAATTGCTGTCCACCCCTTTGGTTTTGGCATCATATTCACGTAAAATTCCGATGATTTTTTGAAGTTCTAATACAGAATGATTTTGCGCATATCCTATGTTAATTTTCTGAATGAAAGCATTGCTCCCAAAAACCTTTGCTTTTGCCTCCACAGATTTATCCGACAAGTTATAGGCTAATAATTTCAGATAGAAAGTAGCCAAACTATTGATAGTTACTACATTTGGAGATTGTTTAATGTTTTGACAGAAATAATGCACAATTTTATAGGCTTTGTCTATTTTTCTTTCCGCCAACGCATTCTGAAGTTCATAAACATTATATTCTTTGCTAATTCCGATATGTTTTTCTACAATTTCTGCTGTAATTTCACTATTGGGCGGAAGAAAAATGGTCAGTTTTTTAAATTCGTTATCAATCCGCGATAAATCTACACCAATATTCTCTGCCAACAGATTCGCCACTGCGGGTTGTATTTTAAAACGGTATTTTTCCACATGTTTTTGAATCCACTCCGGCAGTTTATAGTCTTTCATTTTTTCGGAGTGAAAAACTACGCCTTTTTTTTCAACCGCTTTTACTTGCGGGGCTCTTAAAGTAGCATATTTATAACAAATTACCACGATGGCGGTTTGTGCAGGGGCTTCGGCATATTTAACCAATTTGTCGATACCCTTAAGTTCTTTGGCTTCCTTAACAATAATGACACGTTTTTCAGTGCCGAATGGAAACTGTTTAGCCAGCGCAATAATCTCATCGGCATCCGTTTCTTTGCCGTAAAGAAGCATCTGGTTAAAATCGCGATGCTCTTCCTCCATCGCATTTTCTTCAATATAATTTGAAATTTCATCAATATAAAACGGTTCATCGCCCATTAAGAAATATACGGGGACAAACTGTTTCTTCTGAATTTGTGTATAGAGTTGGTCGTAGGTCATATCTTGTGTAGCCTTTTTTTAACTTTCGCGGCAAAAGTAAAGTTTTTTGTCGAAAAAAAATATCTTTGCCATCTCAATTACCAAACGGATATGAAATCTTTACATATTATGTTGTTAAATATCGTTCTGCTACTCAGGGTGCCTTTGAAAGTAAGGGTTCAATGTATTAAATCTTTAAATTTTAAATCTTTAAATCTTAAATTGTTAACGCTCTCCTTTCTCCTTTCTCCCTTCTCCTTTTCTCCTTTTCTCCTTTTTTCCCAAACCAACCCCAACGGCTACAACATCTTCTACTATCCCAACGGTACAAAATCCAGTGAGGGAACTTTGGTGGACGGAAAGCCGGATGGCTACTGGAAATCGTATAACGAAAACGGGATTCTCGCTTCGGAGGGAAATAGAAAGAATTTTCTGTTGGACAGTGTTTGGGTTTTTTATGCGAAAAACGGGGGGAAAAGTTTGGAAATTACATATTTGGATGGTAAAAAGCACGGACTTAGAAAGCAGTTTTTTGAAGATGAAACTGTTGTGGAAGAATGGAAGCAGGACACCCTTGTAAATGCCATTAACGCGTTTTATAAAACCGGCGAATTGAAACGGCAAACGCCTGTTGAAAACGGAAAACCGCACGGGTTGGAAAAAGAATTTAACAAAGAGGGGTTGGTTATTGTGGTTTCTAAATATTATGCGGGGATTTTGGGAAAACGCGAGTTCATAAACCGCAGCGATAAATTTGGCTTAAAACAGGGAAGCTGGAAATATTTTTGGGATAACGGAAATATTAAAGAGGAAGGCTCTTTCCAAAATGATAAAAAACAGGGGTATTTCAAATATTACGATGAAAATGGTAATTTCAAATATGTAGAAAAGTACGATAAGGATAATTTAATTGTTGATGCCCCCGAAACGCGTCAGATGGATGTGAGGACTGTGTATCATCCCAATGGAAGACCGGCTATAACCGCTACTTACTACAAAGGAGTGCCCGATGGAGTTCGCCGTGAATTTAACGAAGAGGGGAAAGTGATTAAGGGATATGTTTTTTCAAACGGTATATTAAGATATGAAGGTGTAACTGATGAAGACGGAAAACGGCAGGGGTTGTGGAAAGAATTTTATACCACAGGAGAATTGAAATCAGAAGGTTATTACATTGATTCAAAACAAGATGGTGTTTGGAAATTCTATTTTGAAAACCAAAAAATTGAAGTCGATGGAAAATACAAAAACGGAAAAAAGGAGGGCACTTGGTATTGGTATTATGCCAACGGTGCCATTCTGCAAGAAGAGAATTGGAGTGGCGGAAAGTTGGACGGTGAGTTTATTGAATACAGTGAAAACGGAGAAATAACTGTCAAAGGTAACTATTTAGAGGGTACCGAAGAGGGCGAATGGTTTTATATTCAAGGAAATGCGATTGAAAAAGGGGTCTATTATGATGGCATGCGTACAGGATTGTGGACGATTAAGTGGCGTGAAGATGGCAAGCTGATTTCAGAAATTGAGTTCGACCAAAACCTGTTTCACGGGAAATACACCTTGTATCACGGTACCGGAAAAATAAGAGAAACAGGAAAATACTCAGGGGGCGAGCGCATAGGAATTTGGCACCTTTACGATGAAGAGGGCGAGTTGATTCTTACTACGGTTTATGATGAGGGTAGGGAAATTCAATGGAATGAGTATAAGATTGGTAATTAAGATTTAAGGTTCAAAATTTAAAATTTAAGATTTAAAATTTAAGATTTAATGGTTAACCCTAAAATTTAAAGTTGATCATAAATAACAGGCATCATTTTTTTAGATATTCTTTTACCAACTCTATCCCCGCGTGATAGGGAGAAACTTTTCCCGCTCTGATCTCGGGAATTAAATCGTTTATTTTGTGTTCAATCAATTTGTTTGAGTAAAAGTTCTCTTGCAATAAATCATTAATCCAATCGTGAAAAGTTTTTATGGATTGCTCAGTTCTGTGTTTGATGAAAAAACCGTTTTCTTTAGTAAGTTTTTCAAATTCTGAAATGATTTTCCAAATATTTTCAATACTCTCTTTCAGAAATACAGAGCAGGTATCTACGGGTACTTCCCATTTGTTTTCATTTTTGGGGAAGAGTTGCAGGGCAGATTTATAGAGTGCTTTTGCGGCAGTGGCTTTGGCAATATTGTCGCCATCTGCTTTTGTAATTATCAGGGCATCTGCCATTTCCATAATTCCACGTTTAATCCCTTGCAGTTCATCGCCGGCACCGGAAAGCATCAACAAGAGAAAGAAATCCACCATTGATTTTACCACCGTTTCCGATTGCCCCACTCCCACAGTTTCAATAATAATCACATCAAATCCGGCAGCTTCGCAAAGGATAATAGTTTCGCGGGTTTTGCGTGCCACTCCGCCCAAAGTAAGTCCGGAAGGGGAGGGGCGGATAAACGCGTTGGGGTCAACAGAAAGTTCTTCCATACGTGTTTTGTCTCCCAAAATACTGCCTTTTGAGCGTTCGCTGCTCGGATCCACCGCCAGCACTGCTAATTTCTTCCCGATGGAGGTCAAATATTTACCAAATGCTTCAATAAAAGTACTTTTTCCTGCGCCGGGCACTCCTGTAATCCCTATTCTTATAGAATTTCCCGAATGAAGCATACATTTCTCAATAATTTGATTGGCAATTACAATATCTTGAGGTGCTTTACTTTCTATTAGTGTAATGGCTTGACTTAAAACCACTCTGTTTCCGGCAAGAATCTCTGCAATATACTCATCAACAGATAATCTTTTTTTTCTTTTCACCTTTAGATAAGGCGAAACCGGTTCGGGTTGGGGGATTCCTTGTTGGACGTGTAGTGCAGACATAATTTATTTGATTTCTAATGATTTTGTGTTAAAAATAGTTGCCGATAATGTACAGAGGCACATTGGTCATCCAATTTTCCGCTCTGTAGTTTGATAACGACGAACGAATTGCAGTTTGAGGTTCATATTTTTCGCAGAAAATTTTGAAACTTTTTGCCTGTAAATTTTCTGTTGCTTTTACTTCAATAGGAATAATTTCACTTTTGTTTTGAATTACAAAGTCTACTTCGGCAGTAGAGCGTTCATTGGTCCAATATCCGATATAGTCTAATTCGGCGGCTTTTAATTGCTGTATCACAAATTGTTCGGTATATGCACCTTTAAATTCAGTAAAAAGAGCGTTACCTGTTACCACTGTTTTTGTGTCTAATCCTGCTTTAGCCCCAAGTAAGCCCACATCATTGAAAAACAATTTGAATGCTCCCAAATCCTGATAGGCAATGAGTGGAAGATTGGGTTTTGAAATGCGGTAAGTTTTGAGTAAAACACCCGAATCAACAAGCCATTGAATAGCCAGTTCAAAATCTTTTGCTCTGGCTCCCTCCTTCATTACGCCATAAACAAATTTCTTGTTTTCTTTGCTCAATTGCGCCGGAATATTCTGCCACACCATATTCAATCGTAGTACAATTTCGGGAGGTGCGTGTTTTGAAAAATCGTTTTCGTATGCTTTCAATATACGGCTTTGAATGAGCCTGACTTGTTGCCAATCTCTGTTTTTTGCAAAGTAATCTACCACTTGTGGCATTCCGCCGGTGTAGAAATAGTATCGCAAATGTTCTAAAAATTTGCTCACAAAAATCGGAAGCATATCCCAATGCTTTTCTTTCAGTATTTGCGCCAATCCGGTTTCATCAAGTGCAAGCAAAAACTCGTAAAAACTTAATGGATAGAGATTCATGAAATCCACTTTTCCTACCGGAAAGGAAGCTTTACTGTGCAGATTAATACCCAATATCGAATCTAACGCGACAATGTGATATTGTGGCGCATTTTCAGCAAAATATTTCAAGGATGTAAGCCCTCGCGGAGCTGATTGTATTTCATCAAACACTATCAATGTATCGTGAGCCGTGATTTTGGTCTTTGAAAATGCCTCCAAACGAGATAAAATACGTTGTGGGTTTAAGTCATCCTGAAAAAGATTATTCATCTCTATCTCATCTTCAAAATTAACATAAACCATCTTTGAGTATTCTGTTTTACCAAACTCTTTTATGAGCCAGGTTTTTCCTACCTGTCTCGCGCCCAAAATAATCAACGGCAAACGAGTGCTACTTAACTTCCATTGAATTAGTTCTTTTACTTTTGCTCTATACATTTTTATCAACCACTATTTTTGAAAATAATACATTTTTATCAACAACTTTCGACGGCAAAAATACATTTTTATCAACGAGATTGTTGATTATGCGTCTAATATTTCAAATTTGGAATTCATACTAGCGTATTCGGGTAGAATCTTCTTCATTAATTTCACAATTTCAACAGGTTCTTCGTTTTTAGCATTAATTAGTTTTGTGATATCTTTAACAATTTCATTATACTCATATTTTCGCACTTCGGCAATCATAATTTTCTTGTGCGGCGTTGGTTTTGTGTTTTCCGCATTTGCCAGCAGTTCTTCATATAGTTTTTCGCCTGGGCGTAATCCCGTAAATTGAATAGAGATATCTTTTCCTAGAGTTAATCCCGAAAGTCTAATCATTTTCACTGCCAAATCGTAAATTTTTACCGATTCTCCCATATCAAAAATAAAAATTTCGCCTCCTTCTCCCATTGCACCCGCAGTAATCACTAACTGACACGCTTCGTGAATGGTCATAAAATATCTGGTAACATCGGGATGAGTGATGGTAATGGGTCCGCCGTTTTCTATCTGCTCTTTAAAAATTGGAATAACTGACCCATTTGACCCTAAGACATTTCCAAATCTTGTGGTTACAAATTTTGTAATATTTTGATGAAAGTTGAGTGCTTGAACATAAATTTCCGCTATTCGCTTGGAAGCCCCCATAATACCGGTAGGATTCACCGCCTTATCCGTAGATATCATCACAAATTTGTTTACTTTATGTTTTACAGCCAAATCTGCCAAAGTTACGGTGCCTTCCACATTATTCTTAATAGCGGCGCGCACATTTTCCTCCATCAACTGCACGTGTTTGTAGGCTGCTGCGTGGTAAACGACATCGGGTTTATACAGGGTCATTAACTCTTCCGTTTTCTCTTTGTCAGTAATGTCAACTAAATGAATTTCAATATTATTAAATGATTTTGATTTACATAATTCTTGTTGCAAAAAGAATAATGGGGTTTCAGCGTTATCAATCAAAATTAATTGTTTGAAATTAAATTTTAGTAGTTGTCTTACAATTTCACTACCAATAGAGCCTGCGGCACCGGTTATCAATATCGTTTTTCCAATAACATCTCTATTAACCAAAGACTTGTCAATATCAATGAGTTCCCGTTCCAAAAGGTCTTCAATTTTAATCTTTTTGATTTGCTTGAAACTTAACTCGCCGTTAATCCAATTGGTAACAGGTGGTACAACCAACACTTTTACACTGTGTTTCAGTGCAATTTCAGTGATTTTGTTTTTTTTATGCGGCGGAAGATTTTGAATAGAAATGATAAGAAAAGACACATCACTATCTTCCAAAAAATCATCTAATTGGGAGGTTGCCCGTACCGGTAAATTTTCCAACTGCAATCCCTGTTTTTTGGCGTCATCATCAAAAAAAGCGAGCACGTTATATTTACTGTCCGCATCTCTGTCCAACGCTCTTTTCGTAGTAATGCCACTCGCACCGGCGCCTATAATTACAATGTTTCTCTTCAATCTCCTAGGATTCATTTTTTCCAAAAAGTAGGTCTTAAAAGCAAAACGATAAATGACCATTAAGGAAACCGTGATAAAAAACTCCATTCCAATAATCGAGATGGGGATTAGACGTTTCTCGTTGAAGTCAAATGCCCAAAATAAATAACTTAATAAAAACAGCGTTACAGTGCCGCAAAAAGCAGATAAAACTATTCTTAATATATCTTTTGAATTTGTGTAACGGACAACGATTTTGTGGATTTTAAACAGAAGAAAAAAGAGGACTCTTACTAATAAGACCGCTATAGGTATGATGGGAGAGAAAAAGAAAGAGAGATGTGTAATTCCGGAAAAAGTATCTCTAAAAAAAACGGCTAACATTGTGGAAGAGAATACTATTCCTAAATCTAATCCCAATATCACAATACTTGGGACGAAGCGCATTTTTCGAATGTAGGCGTTTATCATTGTTAACTATCCTTTGTAAAACGGCATTTTCACTACTACGGCTTTCAACAGTTTTTCCCGCACTTTAACATAGATTTCTGTACCCAACTTGCTAAATTCCGTTAAAATCCACGCGGTACCGATAGCTTTATTGATTGAGGGTCCTTGTGTTCCGGAACGTACTACACCAATTGTATTACCTTCTGCATCACACACTTCATAATCCTGCCTTGGAATGCCGCGGTCAATCATTTCAAAACCAATAAGTTTGCGTTTCAACCCCTCTTCTTTCATTTTCAACATTCGTTCTTTATCAATAAAATCCTTATGGTCAACAAATTTGGTAATCCAGCCTAATCCGGCTTCAATGGGGGTAATGGTATCGTCTATTTCGTGTCCGTAGAGGCAGAATCCCATTTCTAAACGGAGGGTGTCGCGGGCGGCTAATCCAATAGGTTTAATATCGAACTCAGCACCGGCTTCAAAAACAGATTTCCAAATATGTTCGGCATCTTTATTTTTCATATAGATTTCGCATCCGCCGGCACCGGTGTAGCCGGTGGTGGAAAAGATAACTCCGGGTATTCCGGCAAATGTCAGTTCTTTAACTGTGTAATACTCCATATCTTCTACGGGGGTATCCGTAAGTTTTTGCATCGCTTTCAAAGCCAAAGGTCCTTGTACTGCCAACTGCGAAATTTCATCGGAAATATTTTCAATTTCTGCGCCAAATTTATTGTTTTGTTCCGACACCCACGCCCAGTCTTTATCAATGTTTGCCGCATTAACTACCAACAGATAGTTGTTTTCAGCCATACAATACACTAAAAAATCGTCCACAATTCCACCGTTACCATTCGGAAAACAGGAATATTGTACTTTCCCCGGCACTAATGCTGATACATCGTTTGAGGTAATATATTGCAGCAATGGAAGTGCCTGCGCACCTTTTACGGTAAATTCTCCCATGTGAGACACGTCAAAAACACCCACTTTGCTTCTTACGTGCAGGTGCTCGACAACTAATCCTTCAAACTGAACAGGGAGGCAAAAACCGGCAAATTCAACCATTTTCCCTCCTTTTTCTTCGTGAAATTTCTTAAATTGAGTTTCTTTCATAAAAATCTTATTATTATTTGGTACAAAACAGAGCGCAAAATTAGCATAATTTCATTTCACTTTTGTTATTTAGAAAAAACTTATTATTTTGCAATCCGAAAAAATTGAATGATGAACAAAAATTTACTCTTACTTTTAGCCCTGTTGCTGTTTTGTTTTAGTTGTAAAAACAACAAAAGAGCCTCTGATGCTTTTGGTGTATTTCAGGCAACAGAAGTCATAGTTTCCTCTGAAAGCAATGGAAAAATGCTAACTTTTATTGTAGAAGAAGGTAAAACGTATCACGAAGGGGAAGTTGTTGGCTGTATTGATACTGTTCCTATCTATCTTAGAATTAAACAATTAGATGCTTCTATCGCCGCTGCTATGGCAAAACGCCCGGATGTCCCCTCGCAAGTACGCGTGCTTTACAGTAAATTAGAGTCTTTAAACAAAGAAAAAGAAAGGATGACTACATTAGTGGCTGCTAATGCCGCTACCACAAAAGATTTAGACGCTATTAATGCTGAAATATCAGTAACAGACGGTCAAATCGCTGCCGCCGAATCAGACCTTACCAATATCAATAAGTCTATTTTGGAAGAGGTAGAGGCGATGCGTTTTGAAAAAATGCAATTACAAATTGCATTAACGAAATGTTACATCAAATCTCCCATTACAGGTACTGTTCTGAAAAAATATATTGAACCTAGCGAGTTGGCGTTTCAGGGAAAACCGTTGTTTAAAATTGCTGACTATTCCAATATGTTTATTAAAGTTTACATAACTGAAGATATGTTGTCCACTGTTTTTTTAGGGCAGTTAGTTGATATTCACATTGATATGCCTAATGATAAGGAGAAAGTTATGGAAGGAACGGTTTCGTGGATTTCCGACAAGGCAGAATTTACTCCTAAATTTATTCAAACCAAAAACGAACGTGTAAATTTGGTCTATGCAGTGAAAGTTGCCTTTCAAAACGATGGTTCTGCAAAAATAGGTATGCCCGGAGATGTTAAGTTTAAATAGTTGGAAATGTCAGCCATTTACATAGAAAATGTTTCAAAGAATTACGGTAAAGTAAAGGCTTTATCGGAAATCAATTTTGAAGTGAATGAGGGGGAGGTTTTTGGACTTATTGGTCCGGATGGCGCGGGAAAAACGACACTTTTCAATATTCTCGCCACTCTTCAACTGCCCACTTCGGGAAAAGCGCAATTGTTAGCGTATGATGTAGTTACCGACTACAAAAAGATTAGGAAAGAGATTGGCTATTTGCCGGGTGTTTTTTCGCTCTATCCCGATTTGTCGGTATATGAGAATTTGCGCTTCTTTGCTACTATGTATGGAAGTACCATTAAGGAAAATCTACACTTGGTTGCTCCTATCTGGAAGCAACTTTCACCTTTCAAAGATAGATTAGCGGGACGACTTTCGGGGGGAATGAAACAGAAATTGGCGCTTTGCTGCGCGTTGATTCACAAACCCAAGATTCTGTTTCTGGATGAACCCACCACCGGCGTTGACCCCGTGTCGCGAAAGGAGTTTTGGAATCTGCTGAACAATATTAAAAAACAGGGAATAGCAGTATTAGTTTCAACGCCTTATATGGACGAAGCCACCCGCTGCGACAGAATTGCTTTGATGAAAGAGGGAAAGATAATTACCATTAATACACCCGAAAATATTATTGAAAACTACAAAGGAAAACTCTATTCTTTAAAAACTCCCGATATTTTTAATCTGTTGGATTGCATGAAAGTGTGCCCGATGAATTGCAATTATTACCCTTATGGCGAGTTTATGCACGTTTCTTTCTATGATGAACAATTTAAAACAGAACAATTTACAAGTTTTTTGGAAGCAAATCAACAGCAGTTTTCCGACTTGGAACAGATACAGCCCACCATAGAAGATTGTTTTATTGAATTGGTAACACTGTAGAGAAAAATGTAAAATAAAATCTATCTTTGCCGTTTGAAAAAATAAAATGTAACTTATTGAATATGAAACGTAAAATCGAATTTTGTTTAGTGTATCGCGATATGTGGCAATCTTCGGGGAAATATGTACCCCGCGTTGACCAGTTGGTACGTATTGCCCCTGTAATCATTGAAATGGGCTGTTTTAGCCGTGTGGAGACCAATGGTGGTGCCTCCGAGCAGGTAAACCTGTTGTACGGCGAAAACCCTAACACTTCTGTTCGTGCGTGGTTGAAACCTTTTAACGAAGCGGGAATTAAAACAATGATGCTGGAACGCGCCCTCAACGGATTGCGTATGTATCCGGTGCCGGCTGACGTGCGCCGCCTGATGTGCAAAGTGAAAAAATCGCAGGGCGTGGACGTGGTGCGCACTTTTTGCGGATTAAATGACCCGGTAAACTTAGAACTTTCCATAAAATATGCCAAAGAGTATGGACTCATCTCGCAAGCCGCCCTCAGTATTACCTATTCCCCCATTCATACGGTTGAATATTATATGGAATTGGTGGACAAATTTGTAGAATATGGCGCGGATGAAATAGGCTTGAAAGATATGGCAGGCGTAGGTCGCCCCGCGTTGCTTGGAAAATTGGTAAAAGCGATTAAAGAGAAATATCCTCATATTTTAGTGCAATATCACGGACACTCCGGTCCCGGATTCTCGGTGGCTTCTATGCTGGAGGTTGCATACGCCGGAGTTGATATTATTGATGTGGCGATGGAGCCGCTTGCGTGGGGAATGTCTCATCCCGACGTGATTACCATTCAGGCAATGTTGAAAGATGCAGGATTTGATGTCCCCGAAATCAATATGAATGCCTATATGCAAGCCCGAACATTAACCCAAGAGTTTGTGGATGATTTTCTGGGCTACTTTATTGACCCGAAAAACAAACAATCTACCTCTTTATTAGTAGGTTGCGGACTCCCCGGCGGAATGATGGGCTCGATGATGGCTGACTTGAAAGGTGCGCACAATGGTATCAATATGTTCTTGCGAAACGGCGGAAAAAAAGAACTCTCTGAAGATGAACTGATGGTAAAACTATTTGAAGAGGTGGAATATGTATGGCCAAAAGTGGGAACACCCCCGTTGGTTACACCGTTTAGTCAATATGTGAAAAACATTGCCCTGATGAACATTATGCAGATGGCACAGGGTAAACCGCGCTACTCGCAAATGGACCAGAATACCTGGGATATGATTCTAGGAAAAACCGGAAAACTCCCCGGCACGTTAGCCCCAGAAATCATTGAGCTGGCAAAAGAGAAAAACTACGAGTTCTTTACAGGTGTTCCGCAAGATAATTATCCCGATGAATTGGATAAATATCGTAAAGAGATGGATGAAAACGGCTGGGAGTACGGACAAGACGATGAAGAACTGTTTGAACTGGCTATGCACGACCGTCAATATAGAGATTACAAAAACGGCATAGCCAAGAAAAACTTTGAAAAAGAATTAGAAACGGCGAAGCAAAAGTCTAACATTCAAGTAATTATTAAAGAGGTTAAGTTGCCGGAAGTAGTGAAAGAGGAATTAATTGCTAAAGTACTGGAAAAGAACCCCAACGCGAAGCAGGTAATCGCACCTGTTTCGGGAATAGTAATTTGGGAACTTCCGGTGGGCGAACAATCGATGCCCAAACCGATAGGAACCCCCTATAAAGAGGGAGATATAATTTGCTGGGTTTCTGCATTTTTCGGGCACGAAGAGGTAAAATCGTTGTATGATGGAAAACTATGCTCGGTGGTTTGCAAACAAGGCGACAAAGTGAAGAAAGGGGATATTATTGCGTTTGTGGAGTAAATTAGCAAATAACTAATACTAAAGAGATTTGAAGTTTGATTTTCAATCACATTTACAAGCCTTTCAAAAATTAGGAACTGAAATTTCCGTACTGCTGAATAATGGAGAGTTTGATGCCATTATCAAGCAACAAAGTATTGAAAACAAATGGTTCACGGAGGAAAACTGCCAGTTTGCGTTAACTGCCATTGCAAAGATGTTGGACAGAGATTCTGTTAACGCTTTTTTTGAAAAGTATAAACATCTTTTTTCAGAAGACCAAAAAACTCAAAGAATCGCCGTTATTTCGGCCGGTAATATCCCTTGTGCTGCATTTCACGATTTCTTCTGCATTTTAGTCAGCGGAAATCAGTTTATTGGAAAATTGTCCTCGCAGGATACAATTTTGTTGCCATTTTTGTCAAAAATAATAGTCAAAATTTTCCCCGAAGTAGAAAAAAATATCGTTTTTGTAGAAAAATTATCGAAATTCGATAAAATTATTGCTACAGGAAGCAATAACAGCGCACGTTATTTTGAATACTACTTCAAAGATTATCCGATGTTGCTCCGAAAAAACAGAAATAGTATTGCTATTTTAACCGGAGAGGAAAGTGACGAAGATTTACGAAAACTTTCTATCGATGTTTTTCAATATTTTGGATTGGGATGTCGTTCTGTTTCAAAAGTATATGTTCCGAAAGGTTATAATTTTTCAAAACTTGTTGAAATATTTAAGGAAACATCAGACCGATTGTTGTTTCATAATGGTTATGTGAATAATTATGAATACCAACGTGCCATTTATGCGTTGAACAGTGTTCCTTTTTTTGATGGAAACTCTTTTATGCTGGTGGAAAACCAATCGTTATCCTCGCCTGTTGCAGTAATTTATTATGAAAGTTATGATTCTTTACCAAATTTATTACTCGAAATAAATCGTCATACAGACCGGATTCAGTGCATTGTTACCCAAAATAAAAGCGTTGAAAATCCTGTAAATTTCGGCAATACGCAGTATCCTTCCTTGTTTGATTATCCGGATAATGAAGATATAATGAATTTTGTCTGAAGAATAAAGATATTTTGTTATTTTGCGTGGCTTAATTGAAAAATGAAAAAGCGTATTTTTTTCTTGATTGCTGCCCTTCTAATTGCCGTAACTTCTTTGTTGATGGCTGCGATTTTTCAATTGTATAAAGATTCGGAAACTGTAAAAAGAGATATTTTTTCAAAAGAGGTATTAAATGCCGGTACAGAAGTAATTAATAAAATTGACCAAACTTTAAAAGGAGACTCTATAATAATTGTTACCCCTGTAACAAATGCTCTTGACACCATTCTTTTTCAAAAACATTTTAAAAAGTTTATATTAGATCCATCACGGGTACATCCCATCGGGGTAATACGTTCAACGATTACTTATATGCGTGACAACAAGATAGATACTCATTACGATACCACTTATTTTGATACGACACGCTACACCAGCATCGTTCCCTACCCAATGCCATGGGAGTCAGATTATGATGCTTATATTGCCAACCTGAATATTCAACGAAAGGTCAAAACAGGAACCGATGTTGACCTGATTGAGATGGATAGTAATACTGTTAGATTACTCAACAAGGATTTCCTTCATCGTATTATTAAAGAAGCCTTGATAAATCAAAATATTGGCGCAGATTTTGAATTTGCGCTGTATAACGCATATACCACAGAATTCGTAATTCCATTTAAGCAGTTTGCAACAGAAACCCTTCTTCAGAATAGTTATATATTTACGCTAAAACCTTCGGAAAAATTTCTGGCTACCCATTATTTAATGCTCTATTTTCCTATGGAACGCCTCATACTGTTTCAACGCAATAGTTTTATTACCTCCTTGATTGTTGCATTAGTATCTGTTATTTTGCTCATTTTTGTCTTTATGCTTTTTACACTCTACCGACAGAAGAAAATATCCGATATCAAAAACGACTTCATAAATAATATTACCCATGAATTTAAAACACCGTTATCTACTATTACTTTGGCTTGCGATGCCCTGATGAACGAACAGTTAAATGCTAAAAAGAATAACAGAGAAGCTTATATTTCTATCATTTCCGATGAAAAAGAGAGGCTAAAATTGATGGTTAACAATATATTACAGTTGGCACAACTTAAAAAAGGTCAGCTTCACCTGTTTTTAGAACCGTGTAATATTCACGAATTGATTACGCAAATCTGTAATAATTTTTCACTACTTATTAAAAGTAACAATGGCGAAATTAAACATTATCTGTATGCTGAACACTACACAATTTTGGCGGATAGAATGCATTTTCAAAATGTTATTACTAATTTGATAGATAATGGAATAAAATATACTAATGACCATCCAAACATTGCAATTCGTACTGAAAATAATAAAAAAAGCCTCATTATCAGTGTTTCAGACTGTGGAATTGGAATCACTAAAAAGAATTTGAAGCATATTTTTAACGAATTTTTCAGGGTTCCAACAGGTAATATTCACGATCAAAAAGGACAGGGATTGGGGTTGGTGTATGTGAAGAAAATTGTAGATATGCACGGTGGAACGATCTCTGTATCCAGTGAAGTGAATAAGGGAACAACTTTTAGTATTGCATTGCCTTTAAAAAATATGAATAAACTTAAACTTGTATAATGAACACAAACGTAAAAATTTTATTAGCCGAAGATGATGTAAATCTCGGAAAAGTATTAACACTTAATTTAGAAGCAGCTGGCTATACCGTTTTCCACGCGGGAAACGGGGAGTCTGCTTACGAACTTTTTTGCACTTCCGACATTGATATTTGTCTCATTGATGTGATGATGCCCCTAAAAGACGGCTTTACCTTAGCGCGAGAAATTAGAAAATTGGACAAGAAAGTACCCATTATCTTCCTTACCGCAAAAAATATGGAAGAGGATGTGTTGGAAGGATTGTCAATTGGAGATGATTACATTACAAAACCATTCTCTATGGAGGTTTTGCAGGCACGTTTACAGGCACTTTTGCGCAGAACAATGACCAAAGATGATGAGGTTACACAAACCATTAAAATCAGAAACTTCACTTTTGAAGTGGAACACCAGAGATTGTGGATTAATGGGGAAGAGAAGAAACTAACATCCAGAGAGGCAGAGCTATTACTTATGTTAGTGAATGCAAAAAACGATTTGTTGGAAAGAGGTTATGCACTAAAGAAAATTTGGGGAGACGACAGCTACTACAACGCCAGAAGTATGGATGTGTATATCACAAAATTACGTAAACTTTTCTCTTCCGACCCCAATATTCAAATCATCAATGTTCACGGGCTCGGGTTTAAATTGGTGATGTAATTTACAATTTAAAGATTTAAGATTTAAAATTTAAATTCATTGAACCCTGATTTTAGATACACCCTGAGTAGCCGAATTTAATGATTTTTTGGAATTTATTGTTTGATTTGGATTAATTTACAGGGGATATTGTGTTTTTCTAAAATAATCCTTATTCTTTCCTCGTCTGTATCAGTGATAAATACCTGCCCGAAGTGGTTTTGCCCTACTAAATTGAGCAGTTGGGTAATCCTCAAATTATCCAACTTGTCAAAAATATCATCTAATAATAATAGTGGTTTTATTTTTTTTCCGGATGCGATGTAATCATATTGGGCTAATTTTAAGGAAAGTAAAAAAGATTTTTGTTGCCCTTGAGAGCCAAAACGTTTTAAAGGGGTGTCATTAATCAAAAACAAAAAATCATCTTTATGAATTCCAAAATTGGAATAACCGGAACGAAAATCCTGCACTTCATTTTCTATCAGTCCTTTTTCATAGTCACAATCAAAAAGTTGAGACTGATACGCAAGAGAAACAGTTTCGCTGTCGTTTGAAAGTGTTTGGTAATAGTGTTGAAAATCCTGTAATATTTGCGATACAAACTGCTTTCTTTTTTCAAAAATATTTGTTCCCAGCGGGATAAGCTGGTTGTTATAGATTTGCAGTAAAGAGAGGTCAACTTTTTCGCCTAAAAGATTTTGTTTTAATAATTGGTTGCGTTGCTGAATAATTTTATGATAGGAAATGAGTTGATGAAGATATTCAGAATCAAACTGTGAAATACTGATATCGAAAAACTTACGTCTTGTTTCACTCCCTTCATTAATCATATCGTTATCATAAGGGGAAACGATAATCAAGGGGAACAGCCCAATATGGTCGCTCAAACGCTGGTACTCTTTTTGGTTGGCTTTCATCGTTTTGCGACCGTTTTTAAAAACGCAGCTAATTTTTGCAGTATTTTGATTTTCAGGATTTTCAAAAACACCGTGAATCGCAAAATAATCACAGTTAAATCTAATCGAATGAATATCCTGAGAGGAAAAAGCACTTTTGCAAAACGATAAATAGTGAATAGCATCCAAAAGATTAGTCTTCCCGCTGCCGTTTTTGCCCACAAAGCAATTCACATTCTCGTGGAAATCAAACTCAATTTCTGCGTAGTTTTTAAAGTTAGAAACTTGTAAGTGTTTCAGATACATTAATATTAATGGTTAATGATTAATGGTTAATGGTTAATGGTTAATGAGTGGGGAGGAAGTGAATAATGGCAAAAATAATTCCAATCACAAAAGTAATGGCTAAAATTCCTCTTCCGGTTAAATCGTATTTTAATTTTAACAAATAATAACGAAGTAACAACACGTTTGGAATAATGCTGATGAGGATGAGTCTTTGCAACGTAAACACATTTGAATCTCTTATCTGATGCGGTAAGAAATAGATAATGAGTTCAAAAAGTCCAAAAATTATTGCCGGTATCAGCAAGCCGAGGATTAACCCCATCCAAAAAGAATCCTGTCGAAGTTTGTTAATCATTTTCCCAATGTTTTAATTTATTGATAGTTTGATGTGAAGTCATATCGAAATGCACGGGGGTTACGGCTACATAACCGTGGTGTAGCGCCCATTCGCAGGTATCGCTTGCCTCCTGTTCCAAATTCACTAAAAATCCTGCCAGCCAGTAGTATTTTCCGCCAAAAGGGTCGGTGTGTTCTTCCAAATCTTCGTGCCAGTAGCCCAAAGTTTGTCGTGTAATTCTAATTCCTTTAATTTCTTCAAGCGGTAATTTAGGAATATTAACATTTAGACATATATGTTTGGGCAATCCGTTTTGAAGCACATTTTCGATGATTTGTTTTGCATAAACCACTGCGGCAGAGAAGTCGGCTTTAGAGGAATAATCGAGCAAAGAGAAACCAATGGCGGGTATTCCCTCAAAACTTGCTTCAATGGCTGCGGCCATTGTGCCTGAGTAAATGATACTTACCGAAGAGTTGGATCCGTGGTTAATTCCTGAAAGAAGCAGGTCAATTTTTCTATCCCCCAGCACCACGCGTTGCCCTAATTTCACGCAATCCACTGAGGTTCCGTTACTTCTGTAGTATTTAATTCCATTTTTGGTTTGATAAAGTTTCACACGCAGCGGCACGCTCATCGTAATGGCGTGTCCCATTCCTGAGCGGTGTCCATCGGGGGTAATGACCACAATTTCGCCGAACTCTTTGGCGGCTTCCACTAAGGCTTCCAACCCGCGGGCTTCAAAACCGTCGTCGTTTGTGATAAGAATCAGAGGTCTGTTTGGCATAGTTAGTTTTTCTTGTTTAGATTTTTGTTTATTAAGGAAAGATTATTCCCTTTCAATTTTTCCGTTTACTTTTAATTTTACCACTTCCACACTTTCCAATCCGTCATTATCAACCACTTTCACAGCAACGTTGTAAGTTCCGCCGGCTTTGAATTTCACGAGTTGCTTCCCTTCTTTGTCAATTAGAATGTCGGCTTTAAAACCAAGGTCTGAATTGTAGTTGAAATTCCAACTGTAGAATTCAATTCCCGCTTCACTTTCTCCAAATGCACTAAATTGAATTTCGCGAATCCCTTTTTCCTCTTTTCCTGTTTCGGTTATTTCTACTCTGATAACCGGTTTTTTCGCGATGGGTACAATTTTCTCAACAGTAACCAATTCAATGATGGTATTTTCCTCTATTTTCAGCCGTGCCACTTCCTGTATGGCTCCTTTTCCAAACGAGAAAGCGATAATATAACCAACAGGCTTTTTCTCTGCTATGTTTTTGTCAAACAACTTTTTATCGCTGCGCATTACTGCTGCAATAAAATTATCTACCACATTTCGCCCAATATTGTCGCTGCGTTTCACTTGAATGGGGGTATTGTCGGGCATTTTTCCGTCAAGTCCAAAATCGTTCCGCTGTTTTGTGTTGCACAAACCGCCGAATTGCTGCACAATCCAATTTTCAAACTCGAAAGCATTTTTGTAACGTAAAGTATCATAATCGTACTTATGTAACTGAACGGTAAAAGGAGCACTAAACAAATCGTGTTGTTTTTCCAAACGCAATTCGGTAACTTTGACTGCTTGAACAGACTGGTCAATTCCTATCCACTTACGGTTTAGTTTGTCGGCAACGGCAACTGTTGTACCTCCGCCCACAAATGGGTCAAGAACTACATCGCCCTCGTTGCTCGCACATTTGATAATTCTTTCTAAAAGTGATTCGGGTTTTTGAGTGGGGTAACCTATGCGTTCTTTAGATGAAGCCGACAAAGCAAAAATATCATCCCACAAATTCTGTACGGCAACACCTTTTCCTTCTTCTAAATATTGTTTTCTTTGAGGAACTGCACCTTCCTTTGTTTGTATGATAAGACCTTGTTCAAATAATTCTTTCATTTTCTTTTCAGAGTAACGCCAATATTTTGAGACTCCTAAAAATTCATAGAAAGGATTTCCTTTTGAAGCCCCACCGGGTCCAATCATACTGATTAGACGATATTTTCTTCCGTCTTTTTCTTGATATTTGTAAAACTGCTCAATGTATTCATCTTTGTAGTCTTTAAAAGGTTGAATGAAGTTTGACTCACTGTTTTTTGAATAGTAGAAAATGGTGTCGGTATTGTAATCTAATGCCTTTTTCCCTTGCCCAAAATTACCCTTTACGGTTTCCGCTCTTTTCCAAACAATTTCATTTCTAAAATTGTTTATTCCGAAAATTTTATCCAAAATCAGCACTCGAATATAAGCGTTAGCGTGCCAATCACAATGCAGGAAGATGCTGCCTGTGGGTTTTAAGATTCGGTGCATTTGTTCAACGCGTTCTTTAAGCCAGGCAATATAGTGGTCAATTCCGCCGCTCCACCTGTCTTGAAAACTGCGTATCTCGCCGGCATCGCCCCAAATAACTTCATAATTCCGGTTACTGAAAAACGGCGGGTCCAGGTAAATTAAATCAACGCTTTCGCTTTCAAGCGTTTTCAGGATTTCGAGGTTATCGCCGAGAATGAGTTTGTTTACGGACATAATTATTTCATTCAATCATTAAAAATTCTTTTTTCAATTTGGGTGCAAAAATACTCTATTTTCTTAATCCCACTTGCTGTCCCGCTACTGCCCCCAGGGCAAAATCATTAAAACAACTGCAATTCGCTCGTAATGTGTCTTCAGTGCACATTACGAACGAGCCCAAATTCCTTTTCCTTATTAAGGAAAAGGTGGCATCAAGCGGCTTTGAGACGCGATATATCACGTCTCTACTTTCCGCCGCTTGATGACGGAAAAGGTTAATATAAGATATAATTCATTATTGAAAATAAAACAATTATCTTATCGTTGCTAACTATATAATTACATACTCAAATTACTAAACGATGCTCACTATTGACAATCACATTATCAAAACAAAATCTACAAAGAATCTTCCCAAAAATAAAGATTTAATTTTTTTTTCAAAAAAGAACAGGCGCGCCGGAATTTTAAGTTAAGTGTTATTTTGGCAACAAGTTCATAAAGGTAAATTTTATGGAATAAACTTCAACCGTCAAAAAGTAATTGGAAATTATATTGTTGACTTCTACATCCCATCACTTAGTTTGGTTATTGAAATTGATGGTTGTTCCCATAATAATAAAGAGGAATATGACTTTGAAAGAGATAAATACTTAAAATCATTTGATTTAAACATTATTAGAATACCTGATGCAGAAATTAAAAGAAATCTATCGTGGGTTATGGATTGCTTAAAAGATTTCATAATTTCAGAATATGGAATTTGATTTTTCAATAATGTATTACATTTTATGTTAACCTTTTCCGTCAGCAAGCGGCGGATAATGTTTTGTGTTTGAAAGATTTAACAGCCGCTTGCTGCCACCTTTTCCTTAAAAAGGAAAAGGAATTTCGCCCCACCTCTAACAGACAATATAACCACATTGTTGTTTTCCTTAAAAAGGAAAGGGAATTTGGGGCTCGCTCGTAATGTGCGCCAAAGACAGATTGCGAGCGAATGAAAGCCGTAAAAATTTCATTTTCGTCCAAAATCAGCGGGGATTTCTCCCCATTTTTTTGTATTCCATTTAATAATCGGGTTTTTGAAACAATTACTTTGTAGCCAAAACTCCGCGCGGGTCAATAAATCAAAAATAACCTCATTTTCTTCGGTGGGCAGCACAATAGATTTGTGTTTTTTTTGACGCACCCACGCAATTGCCGTAATACTATCGGAATAGACAGGGATGTGGCTGTTTTTTTGTTTTAATAACGCCAAACCGTGCACTAATGCCAAAAACTCCCCGATATTGTTACTGGCTTTGGGGAACGGTCCCTGTTTGAACCACAGCTCTTTAGTGCCGGTATGAACGCCGCGATATTCCATTTGCCCCGTTACCGTATTGCAGGCGGCATCAACCGATAAACTGTTCAGCACAGGTGGTTCAGCCGAATCGAACAGGGCAGTGAATGTGTTGTTGGAACTGTTTTTATAATAGTTTTTATATCCTTCCGTAAAAGCCTTTTCTGCTTCAGTTTTTGTTTCAAATGACTTATATTTAGCGTTTTCAAACCCCTCGACATTCACTTTACAGTCGTTCCAGTTATCAAAAACGCCGCAAATTCGCCCCTGCCAAACTACATAATATTTATTTTTTACCATATTTTCAGTTAATCTTTATCATTAATAAACCACCAGTTCATTTACTTCTATCAAATATTCGGGTTGGTAAGAGAGTTTTGCTTTTCGCAACCCTTCATCTCCGGCATCTTCCGCCCGATTAATATAAGTGTATTTTTTCGATATTTCATTGGCAAACAACTTATTAATCATTGTGTATGCCCCTTTGCAACTTCGTTCTGCCTTTTCAAACAGTACCAAAAAAGTATCTTCATTTAATGGAAAGCCAATGGCAAAGGCTACTATTTTTTCTTCCACCAACAACACAATTCCCTCCATTTTCAATTCAAAAAAGTGGGCAAATGCCTCTTCTAATGCTATATTCTCTTTTTGTAATGAAGTAACTTCCTCCTCTGTTCTTTTTTCATCCCACAACGCATTGAATTGCTTCACTTTCTCAATGTTTTCTTTGGAAATATGCGCAAAACTCCAATTGTTGTTTTTTGTAAAACTATTGATTTGATTTCTTTTAGGTTTCAACAAATGTCCTTCCAAAAGCGCTAATTTCTTGGATGAATATATGTATTCAAAATCATTTCTCACAGAAGTTACCTGATAACGTTTTCCTGTTTTTTCGCAAAATTCTTCAGACCATTGTAAGAGGAGAGGGGCTAAATCATTACAAAATTGGTAGAAACGTACAGGTTTTCCCGATGATAGAGCTTCCGTGGCAATTTTGTCAAGCATAATTGGCACATTTCCTTCCCCTATTGGAAACATATAAAAATCTTCTTCAATTCGGGTGGCTTTAATAAGTAAATAGTTGTCGCAGAGGGCATAATGTACCTGACACACCTTTCTATAGAGAAATAACACCACAAAACTGTAATTCATCAATTGGCAATCTAAATAATTGGAAAAGGAGAAAAAAACGGGTTGTGCTTTTAAATCGAGTGGTTGAAATGGTATCATCTGTTTTTAAAAAAGTTTGCAAAAATAATATTTATAAAAATGAACGTTACTATAAAAAAATATTTTTGAAAAAAAAATTATGAACTCACACGGTAAATCTATTTTTATTTTCATTTTTTTTATTTCCTGTTGGTTTTCTGTTTTAAGTAATACACTACAAGACAGCGCAATAGTATATCTTCAACGGGGAAATGACGCTTATCAATCTAATTGTTTTGATGAAGCAATGACTTATTATGAAAATGTGTTGGATTTACAATTTGAGAGTGCCACCCTGTACTATAATCTTGGGAATGCACATTACAAAAACGGAAATAACGCCAAGGCATTGTTGTGGTATGAGCGGGCATTAAGGTTAGACCCTAAGAATGAAGATATTATACATAACATCAGTTTTGTTCAACAGAAATTAATTGATAAAATTGAAGTGTTACCCGAACTTTTTATTGTGAAATGGTGGAACGCCTGCGCTAAACTTTTTACCGGCAACCAATGGAGTATTATCAGTATCATTGCCTGTTCATTGTTTGCCTTGTGTATTCTTATCATCCTGTTAATCAGAATTTCGTGGGTACGTTCTCTTTCCGTATTTATATCAGTACTTGCCTTGCTTTTAACAATTTTCTCAATTATTTTTGCTAAAAAAGAGACCACGCGGTACATCCAAAACCCCGAGGGTATAATTATGAGTAGCGTATTGAATGTGAAAAGCACACCCAACGAAAAAGGCTCCGACCTGTTTGTCATCCACTCCGGCTTAAAAGTGGGCATTACCGACCAACTGAACGAGTGGGTGGAAATCAGGCTGCCTAACGGAGAAAAAGGGTGGGTGCTTGCAGGGAGTATCGAAATAATTTAAAATTTAAGATTTAAAATTTAATACATTAAACCCTTATTTTCAAAAGTTCCCTTAGTAGCATAGTTCAATATTTTAATACATTAAACCCTTATTCTCAAAAGCACCCTTAGTAGCATAGTTCAATATTTTAATACATTAAACCCTTATTTTCAAAAGTTCCCTTAGTAGCAAAATTTTGAAAAATTTTTATAGAGGGATGTATAGAAAGATTATTATTTTATTTTCGCGCCCTAATTATTAACAACAAAAAAATAAAAAGTCATGGCTTTTAAAATTGACCCAAATGCTTGCACTGCTTGTGGTGCTTGTAAAGATGAATGTCCTGTTGATGCTATTGTTGAAGGTGATGTTTATCACATTGAAGAAGACACCTGTATTGATTGCGGCGCTTGCGAAGGCAGTTGCCCCAGCGAAGCAATTCAAGGCTAAGTCGCAGCATTTTAACATTTCACAAAATCAAAATTTTGACCACAAAGTGCACTCGTTTTTGGGTGTTCGTTGTGGTTATTTTTTATTAGAAGATGGAAGTTGGAAGATGGAAGATGGAAGTTAGAATACGGAAGTTGGAAGATGGAATTACCAAATATTAATTAATAACAAAGACACAATGAAAATTACTAGGTATTTTAAATCATTAAATTTTAAATCATTAAATCTTAAATTTTTAAATTTCATTCTGCTTTTCTGCTTTACAGCGGCGTTTGGGCAATCCACAGCAAAATACTGGGTGCAGTTTACACACAAAGAAACCGCAAACTACTCTGTTCAAAAGCCCGAAGAATTTCTGTCTCCTACCGCCATTGAGAAGAGATTGAAATTCAATATTCCGGTTACGGAACAAGATTTTCCGGTAAGTAGAAACCATATTGCAGCGGTGCAATTATTGGATCCAACGGCAATATTATTAGCCACTTCAAAATGGCTCAATGGGGCTACTTTCTATTCCGAAAATCCTGATTTCATAACACTTATGAAAAGATGTGAGGTTGTGAAATACGTGGAAAAAACCTATATCGGAAAAGAACCGGAATTGTTTCCCAACGAAAATGTTAACTATTTCAACAACAATAATCCTGTGGTTGCTATTCCCAACGATTTGGATTATGGATATGGAACAAAACAGATACGGATTAATAACGTGCATTGGTTGCACCGTTTGGGATATAAGGGCGAGGGGATAACAATGCAAGTGCAGGATGGGGGTTTTAAGAATTCGGACAGCATTCGGCATTTTCAGAAGCAGTTTGAAGATAAACGCGTGCGTGTAGTGAAAAATTTCGTGCAACCCGAGAAATCCACGTTTAGAGATGGAAGTCACGGCACAGGAGTTTGGTCGTGCATAGCGGCTTATCTCCCCGGAGAATTGGTGGGGAGTGCGCCTGCCTGCCTCTTCTATTTAGTGCAAACCGAAGATTCTCGTTCAGAGTTTGTGGTTGAAGAAGATTATTGGGTGTCGGGTATTGAATATGCCGACAGCTTGGGAATTGATATCCACACCTCCTCGTTAGGATATTCCACCTTTGATGATTCTACTTACTACAGAGGCTACGACTGTTTGGACGGCAAAACGAGCCGTGCTTCACTGGCTGCCGACATTGCC
>Ga0209737_10000365_pt1 | contig 39328 bp, 29 predicted proteins | sample TergutCu122P3_FD_187284 | JGI IMG/M metagenome (GOLD analysis project Ga0209737, IMG submission 187284) | Cubitermes ugandensis P3 segment gut microbial communities from Kakamega Forest, Kenya - Cu122 P3 (SPAdes) (version 2) | ecosystem: Host-associated > Arthropoda: Insects > Digestive system...
ATGCAAATTTATGCGGCCACCAACAAGGACGACGCTGAAAAGCGCGGCTGGCTGCGCAACATTCCGGTTTCGGACATTGTACGCTGGGCGCAGGAGTTTTCGGAATATTGCGATGTGCAGTGTCCCAAGCTGGCCGAGGGCATTGCGCAGAAGAAGGAGCTCACCGCGGAGTTGAAGGCGGAGCTCAACAAAGTCATTGGGGAGTTTAATGCGGTTTTCCAGACTACCCCGGGGGCCAAACTCTAGTCCCGCCGTCCTCTAGCGCCGTCGTCGCCAGCGCTACAAGCCCCCTCCCCATGAGGAGGTAGGGGGGGGCCTGCGCCGGAATAAAAACCGACTGCCCCCGCCTAAGGCGTAGGGTGCCCCCGGGGCCTTGGGCTGCTACCTCGCCCTCCAAAACCAGCCCTATTTCTGGGCCCTTGCACCTTCCTGCGAAGGGTGCCTGCGGAGACACCCTTGCCAGAGAGAGGCAAAACTCCTTTGCCGGGGTTTTGAAAGCCCAGGCCTCCCCCGCCTGGGGGAGGGCTTTTTGCACCGGAGGGGCGCCACCCTCAAAACACAGCAGCGACAAAAAGGCCTCTACGTCGACGCGCTTGGTGCTTAGGCCCCCGCGCAGCACATTGTCGGAGTTGGCCATCAGTTCTACGCCCATGCCGTGTACATAGGCATGAGGGCAGCCGGCCGGCACAAACACCGCCTCCAGGGGCTCAAGCTGCACAAGGTTGAGGCATAGGCTGGCCAGCGCCCCCATGTCCTCTGGGTAGTCCTCCAAAAGGCGCACAGCCAAAGCGGCCTTCTGCGCCCAGGGCCCCTCCTGGGCAAGGCCCCTAAGCCCCCGCTTCGCCTGTGCAAGCAAAGCACAGCGCTCCGCCTTAGGCCAGCGCAGCAGGCTCTCAAAAAAGCTGCGCAGGGCCAGGGCCTCGTCTTCCTGGCGAAGCAGGGGCAAACAGGCTTGCAGGCCCGGAAGGGCCAGGGCCTTCAGCAGCGGCAAAAGGCAGGCGGGCTTTTCAAAACCCAGGAGGGCCTTAAAGGGCGTTAGGGCGCACAAAAGCTCCGGCTTATGGTTGGCGTCCGGAAAGTGGCTCTCTTCCAAGGGCAGGCCCAAAGCCCGCTCCTGGGCATGGCCCTGGCGGGCCTCTAGGAGGTTGGGGTGGACCTGCAAGGAGAGCGGTTTTTCCACAGCCAACACTTTGAGGAGAAAGGGAAGGCTTCGCCACCCGGCCCCCAGGGCCTCGGGGTGGAGGCGGCAAAAAGCCTCCAGGGAGTACTGTCGGCCCTGGGCCCACAGCTGGGAGCTGCCCGCGGGGTGGGCCCCCATCCACAACTCCGCCTGGGGGGCAGGAGCCGGAGAGGGCCTTCCCAAAAACACAGGCAATGCCGTAAAGGAGCCCCACGCGTAGGCCTTGATGCTGTTGCTCAGCAGGTACATAGGCTTTTCCTTGCGCAAAAACCACCTGCTTACAAGTTTTCTTGACCGGTTTCATGTTGAATGGATTGTCGCGAGACCCACAGTTTGCGTGCAGATTTCCGCGGCCCGGACTGAGGACCCCGCAGGCGTGGCAGCGCCACGTCGAGGACGGCCGAAGGAGGAAGCGCGGGAAGATGTGCGCAAACTGTGGGTCGCAGCAAATCCATTCAACATGAAGCCGGTCTTCTGGGCTTCCTGGCCGAAAAAAGCTCAGCTTAAGCCTCTTTCTCCTACAAGACCGGTTTCAATTGGGCTCGCTTCACTCGCCGGCACTCCGCTCCATGAATGACTTGAAAAAGCATGCTTTTTCAAGTCATTCATTCCGCTTTGCTTTGACATGAGATCGAGGCGGGCGAGGCCATGTTGCTCTGGGAAATGGGCGCGAGGGGAGCGCACCCAGTGCGTGACCTGAGCGAAACCGGAGCCCAACGAAGAGATCATGTCAAAGTGGAAGCGGTCTAGAAAAATTTTCCGCACCCTTGTATTTCCCTCCACGGGAGGGCATGTAGAGGGGGCCATGGCCAACTCCTTCAATACCTTCCAACAACTGAAGCTTGCCGACAACACCTTCTGCCTCCACAGCCTCGCGAAGCTTGCCCAAAGCTTTCCCCAGGTGGGGCGCCTGCCTTTCTCCCTCAAAATCCTCCTAGAAAACCTGCTGCGCTTTGAGGATGGGCGCGTCGTCAAAAAAGAGCACATAGAGGCCTTGCTGGCTTTTGCCCCTGGCAAAACCGACTCCACGGAAATTTCCTTCACCCCTGCACGCGTACTGCTTCAGGACTTTACCGGTGTGCCTTGCGTGGTGGACTTGGCCGCCATGCGCCAGGCCCTGCAGGCCATGGGCAAAAACCCACAAAAAATAAACCCGCTCAGCCCTGTGGACCTCGTCATTGACCACTCCGTCATGGTGGACCACTTCGGCTCCTCCCGCGCCTTTGAGGACAACGTCGCCCTCGAATTTCAGCGCAACCAAGAGCGCTACGCCTTCCTCAAGTGGGGACAAAAAACCTTCCACAACTTCCGCGCTGTCCCCCCGGGAACGGGCATTTGCCACCAAGTCAACCTTGAGTACCTCGCTCAAGTCGCCTTCCTCGGGCCTAACCAACAACTCTACGCCGACACCCTCGTCGGCACCGACTCGCATACGACGATGGTAAACGGCCTGGGGGTTTTGGGCTGGGGCGTAGGCGGCATTGAGGCCGAGGCCGCCATGCTGGGGCAGCCGATTACCATGCTGATTCCCGAGGTGGTGGGGGTGCGCCTCCTGGGGAAACTGCCCGAGGGGGCCACCGCCACGGACGCCGTGCTGACGCTGACGCAAATGCTTCGCAAAAAAGGCGTCGTCGGCAAATTTGTCGAGTTTTTCGGCCCGGGCATGCATGCGCTGGCGCTGACGGACCGCGCTACCATTGCGAACATGGCCCCGGAGTACGGCGCTACCATGGGGTTTTTCCCGGTGGATGAGAAGACGCTGGACTACTTGCGCCTTTCGGGCCGAAGCCCGGCGCAGGTGGAGCGCGTCGAAGCCTTCTGCAGGCACCAGGGGCTGTTTGCCAGCGCCCAGCATGAGCCTGTCTTCTCGGACACGCTGGAGTTGGATTTGGGCTCCGTTGTCCCCTGCCTTGCCGGGCCCTCCCGCCCTCAGGACAGGGTGCCTCTCTCGGAAATGAAAGCCGTCATCTCCGCCGAGTTTGGCAAAACAAATGCCGCTTCCACCGCCACCGTGCGTGTGGACCAGGCAGAGCAGAGTTTTCAACTCAAACATGGCAGCGTGGTGATTGCGGCGATTACCTCCTGTACCAATACCTCCAACCCTTCTGTGCTTCTGGCCGCCGGCCTCCTGGCTAAAAAAGCCATCCAACTGGGCCTTGCCTCCAAACCCTGGGTGAAAACCTCCCTCGCCCCCGGCTCCCAAGTCGCCGTGGATTATTTGAGCCAGGCAGGCCTTATGCCCTACCTGGAGGCCCTGGGCTTCCATGTCACCGGCTTTGGCTGTACTACCTGCATCGGCAACTCCGGGCCCCTCTCTCCTGCCCTCTCCAAAGCCATCTCCATGGGCAACTTGAGTGTCGCCTCTGTCCTGTCCGGTAACCGCAACTTCGAAGGACGCATCCACCCCCAGGTTAAACTCAACTTCCTCGCCTCCCCGCCGCTGGTGGTGGCCTTCGCCTTGCACGGCAATGTGAATGTGGATTTGACCAAAGAGGCCGTGGGCCTAAACCGCGAGGGCAAACGCGTCTTCCTTAAGGACATTTGGCCAAGCAACCAGGAAATTGAAGAGGCCATTGCCCTGTGTGTCAAACCGGAGCACTTCCAGAAACGCTATGCCCAGGCCCTGGAGGGAAATGCCCTTTGGAAGTCCCTCCAGGTTCCTAAGGGGGATACGTTTGCCTGGGAGGAGGCTTCTACCTATGTGAGAAAGCCCCCCTTCTTTGAGAATATGTCTGCCACCCCTGCCCCCGTCGCCGACATTGTGGAGGCCAGAGCCCTCGCCCTCCTGGGGGACTCTGTCACCACAGACCATATCTCTCCTGCGGGGGATATTGCGAGAAACAGCCCCGCTGCCCAATACCTGGAGGCAAACGGCGTCTTGCCCGAGGACTTTAACTCCTATGGCGCAAGGCGCGGTAACCATGAAGTCATGCTGCGCGGCACTTTCGCCAACATACGCCTGAAAAACCGCCTGGTGCCCGGCAGCGAGGGCGGTGTCAGTGTGCACCTGCCTTCCGGAAAGCAGATGAGCATTTATGAGGCGGCCATGCGCTACAAGGAGGAGAAGACGCCGCTGGTTGTCCTCGCCGGCGCGGAATATGGTACAGGCTCCAGCAGGGACTGGGCGGCGAAGGGCACCTCTCTTTTGGGGGTGAAAATGGTGGTGGCCAAAAGTTTTGAGCGCATTCACCGCTCCAACCTCATCGGCATGGGCGTACTTCCGCTGCAGTTTATGCCCGGCGAGGACCCCCAAACCCTGGGCCTGGACGGCACGGAGTTTTTCTCCCTCGAAAACCTCGCCCAAAACTTGAAGCCCCAGGCCTCCCTCTGGGTGAAGGCCCGCCACCCCTCGGGCAAGGAAAGCACCTTTGAGGTGCTGGCCCGCGTGGATACCCCCAACGAGTTGGACTACTATGTCCACGGGGGGATTTTGCAGTTTGTGCTCAGGGGCGTCTAAAAAAGACTCTTCGAAGCTTCGACTCCTGCGGGCCACACGACTGCCCACAGCTGATACAAGGTGCGCATTCATGCAGCGCTGTGGGAGTTTTCATGCTAACTTTGGAGTCCCTGGCCAAAGCCAGGACAGGCAGAGCAAGGAAACAAGCATGAGAATTGGCAACCACCATCTCCTCCAAAAGATTGAAACGGATAGCGTATTTGAAATTTGGCTTGCACAGGTGCCTCTTTCAGAGGGGGCTTCCTCCAAAGTTATCCTCCGGCGGATTTTGCCCAGTTTTTTGGAAAACGAGGATGAAAAGCACGTCACCAAGTTTCTCCACGAGAAATTTTTCGCTCAAGCGCAGCTGGCCTCAAAGCTGTTTCACCCCAACCTTGTTCAAATTCTCGACGCAAGCACCTGCGATGGCGAATATTTTTTAAGCATGGAGTACATTCAAGGTTGTGACCTAGGCTGTGCCATGCGTCGCTCTTTGGAACTTCAGCGCAGACTTCCTCCTGCGGTGGCTTTGAGGATTGTTGCGGATGTTTGTGCAGGCCTTCACTACCTTCATACCTGGAGGGGTGCACAGCAAAGCCCGCTGGGGCTTGTACACCGTGAAGTTTCTATGCAGAACATATGGCTTGGTTTCGATGGCTCTGTGAAGCTGGCCGGTTTTGGCATTGCAAGGCCTCACATGAGTTCTGGCGACATCAACATAGAGCCGCTTTTGTATATGTCGCCGGAGCAAACCCAAAGCAAGTCGGCTTTGGATGCGCGCTCAGACATTTTCTCTCTGGGGGTGGTTTTGTATGCGTTGCTGACGGGTGTGCAGCCTTTCAAACGAGGCACCCTCCTGGAGTGCATGCGGGCTGTGGCGCATGAGGAGCCCACCAAACCCTCCAAGCTGGCAAAAATCAGCCCTCAGTTGGACCCTCTGGTCATGCGAGCGTTGGCGAAAAACCCTGAAAAGCGCTACCCCAGCGCCAAAGCTTTGCAAATGTCCATTGAAACTTACCTCGCTTCCAATGGGCTTTGGGCGGAGGCCTCAAAAAAAGCGGTATGGATGAAGGAGTTGTTTTCAAAATCTCCAAAAGCACAGCTTCCAGAGCGGAAGAGGGGGGCCCCACTTCCCGAAGAAGAGACGGTGGTTGTACCGAAGCTGTCCACTCCGTCAAAGAAAGCGAAGTTTCCGGAGAATTTGGAGCTTATAAGCGCAAAATAGGCTGCCTATAAACGCGCAATATGCTTAAACGCATTCAACCACAGCTCTGCTTCCCTCTGAGAGAGGCCAGCGCGTGCGAGGCTTTGCCACAACTCTTCCAATATATAGTCAGGGGCTTGTGGATTGAGAAACTCAGCGCTTAATAAAGCATGGCGCATCTGCTGTTTTAGCCTGTTTAAAAGCCCTAATGCAGCATTTGGCGCCAAATTTGACGCACTGGGTACATTTGTGTGTTGTGAGCACAAAAAAAGGCATATGGCCAGCGCCTGAGATAAGTTAAGTGAAGGCTTTTCACCAGGCGTATGAATGCATATAAAGTCTTGACAAAGCGATAACTCCTCATCCGAAAGCCCCCGGCGCTCTCCTCCTAGAAGGAGGGCTACTTTTCCTGTTGAACGCTTCTCCCATAGGCGTTTTATGCCCTCTTCTGGGGTTAGGGCTTCCCTCTTTGACACCGTTTTTCGAAAACTCGTCCCCATCGCGTATACGACGTCCTCCAATGCCTCCTCTAGGGTGGGAAGAATGACGAATTCCTCCAACAGCCCCGCCGCATTTACGGCTACGCGACGAGCTGTTTCCCAATTTTGTATCCAGGGTTTTGAAAGACGACATCCGGAAAAGCCGAAATTGCCTAACAAACGTGCAATGGCGCCTAAATTTTCTGCGCATTGTAACTCATGACATATGAGCAAAGGAGGCCACATGAGTGTTTTTTTGTCAAACGTTATGCTTTGGCTGCTGATAGGTTTCTTGTTAGATTAAATTGTTGCAACATAGGCTTTTAGGTATTGAATTGTATTTCTATTTTATCCAAAAGACTGTGAAAAAGTCGTCATTTTAATAGAAAGTGTAGCCGAAGTGTCTTCTAATTGGAAGGAAGAGGTCTTTTTATACGCCACGCTGAGTGGGGGACCAGATATATTTGTGTTGTTGAAGCTGAAACCGCACAGGAAGTTTATCTTCTATTATCCACTCAGCCACATTTGACGGTGGCAAAAGGCCATAAGCTGTTGAAAAAAGCAGCTCAACCTTCCCATTGAAAAGGTTTTTCTGATGACATATGTTTTTTGCCCATACATAGTCCTCTCGTGAGGCTAAAACAAATTTAAGCTCGTCACCTTCTTTGAGCAGAGGGAGATTTTCCAGGCAGTTTTTTTCTTCTTCACCGGAGCCTGGAGGTTTTAAGTCAACAATTTTTCTTACTTTAGAAGGCACTTTATCCAAATAAATGCTTCCTGAAGTTTCAAGCAGAACTTCTAGGCCTTTATCTAGCAAATTTTTCATGAGTGGATAGACGTTTGGCTGCAACAAAGGCTCTCCTCCTGTTATTTCAACAAGTGGACATTGCATTTGAAGCACTTCTGCTATAATTTTTTTGATAGACATGGGCTTTCCTTCCAAAAAAGCATAAGAAGTATCGCACCAATGACAGCGAAGGTTGCAGCCGCTTAAACGAATGAAAGCACATAGTCTTCCTTGAAAGCTGGACTCTCCTTGTAATGATAAAAACAATTCATTTATGAGGAGGTTTTGCTCTAAAATGGTGTCACTCATGTCTTTTATGTTCGTAATTTATAGCCTCTTTGTATAAAAAGGACAGAGATGAGGCTGAAAATGATTGCCAAAAGAAGCAAAATGCCAAGTCCTGTCCATGTATGAAGGTTGGTATAGCCTGAAACAGCTCCTCTCAATGCATCAATCATAAAAACAACGGGGTTAAAGAGGCTGATTGTGTCAAAAGGTGGTGGCAAATGGCTTACTTCATAGAAAACGCCGCCTAAAAATACCATGGGGACAAGAAAAAAATTCGGAATAAGACTGACTTGCTCAAAGTTTTCAGACCAAATGCCTGTTAATATGCCCAGCAAGGCAAATACATAGGTTATGAGGGCTGATAAACCGAATAAAGTGAGCCATTGTATGCCGGATAAGGGCACAAACAGTGCAGCTATGCCTACTGTTAATGCCCCCAGAAGCAATCCTCTTACCATTGCGCCTCCTATCCATCCTAGGAGGAGCTCCGCCGCCCCCATGGGCGCTGAAAGCAAGTCTACAACTGTTCCTTGTATTTTAGCAATGAGGATGGAAGAGCTTGTATTAAGCAAAGCGCCATTGGAAAGCGTTAAAAACAACAAGCCTGGAAAGACAAACATCATATAAGGTTGTCCATTCAGGCGCGCATGCTCAGCAAATGGCGCTTTTGAGAAGACAAGAAAATAGAGTGCAACAGAAACCAGTGGCCCAAGAAGCGTTTGTCCTGGAACACGAAGGAAGCGCCATATTTCTTTTATTAATAATGTCTTTGCTGCGACAATGTTCATGTCAAAAAATCAGCCTTTCGTTGGAATTTAGGCCCCTTCTCCTGTTTCATTAGGTGTAGCTGGTGTCTTTTTAATGTTTCTGCTTGATGAATGGTTCACTTCAAATCCCCATTCTCCAAGTTTTTTTGGATTTTGTGCATGAATGCTTAGCAAAATGTTACGTGAAGCGCGAATTGTTCCTAAAAGCTCTTTTCGAAGTCGGTTTTTTTCTGCGGTTAGTTGCTCTACCTCGCGTCGCAAGGCTTCTGCGCGCTGTTGGACTTCAAAGCACCGCTTTCTTTTTGTCTCAACATCATTCCATGAGTCTATATTTAGTATGGATAATGGCGAAGCGTGTCCTTCTTCCTCATGTTTTTTTGTCACTCTCTGTACCAACCCCAAAAATGCATATATGTTTGCCGGTAAAACGACACGAACTGGATTTTTTGACATGTTTATCTCCTTAAGAAATGCACTGTTTGGACTCAGCGAGGATTTATCATTTAAAATTTAGGAATGCAACAAAACAAATGCATATAAATAAAAATAAATTTTGTGCTACTGCCAGTAAATTTTTGACGAATTTTGGTATTTTGCTGATTGTTTTTGACTTGAAAATATATTTTTTATGATAAAAAGTCTGATTTGAATATAAAGAAGCTCTGTTTTTTCAGAAAACGTCCTTTTTTGAAGTCGAAGAGACGCGTTTTTGTGTCAGCTACAGTGTTTTTCGGTTTAATTTGCCTAAGAAATGCCATCTAATCCATGCAGAACTTTATAAATAATGTCCTCAAGTCGTGGATTTTGGGTTTGAATGTCCTCAATATGAAGCTTTGCGGATAGCAAAGCTACCATTTTTGCGAAGTTGGGCGACTTATCTGTTTGAAAAATGCTCAATTGCATGCCGTCTTCGGATAATTTTGCCTTAATATCCGGTTTATTTTGGATTTCATTCATCAAAATTGTTTCAATATGGCATAATATTTCATGCAATTTTGCCTCGTCGAGCTGAGAAGACAGTTTTAATTGCAGTTGTTTTGTTCCCAAGCGTGCAATAAGGCGATTTTTTTCTTCAACAATGGCCAGTTTTCCATGAGAAAGCACACCAATTCTGTCAGCCAATGCCTCAGCTTCTTCTAAATAATGCGTTGTTAGCACAATGGTGGTGCCTTGTTTGCTCAAAAGCCTGACATAGCTCCATAAGTCTTGACGAAGCTCCATGTCTACACCTGCAGTGGGCTCATCTAGAAATAAAAGTTTCGGGTTATGTACCAAAGCTTTTGCAATCATCATTCTACGCTTCATGCCACCGGATAAAGCGCGCATAGGCATATCTGCTTTGCTGCTCAACGAGAGGACTTCGAGCAATTCTTCAATGCGAGCGGGGTTTTTTCGCATGCCATAATAGCCCATCTGAAAGGAAAGGGCCTCGCGTGGGGTAAAAACAGCGTCAAAATTAATCTCTTGGTGGACAAAACCCATTTCGTGACGCAATTTTGTGGTGTTTTTGTCCAAGTCCAAACCAAAAACAAAGGCTTTTCCGGAAGTTTTTTTCACCAATCCGCCGAGGCAGCCAATGAGTGTTGTCTTTCCGGCGCCGTTGGGGCCTAAAAGGGCAAAAATTTCTCCACGTCGTATTTCGAGGTTTATGTTTTCGAGGGCGCAGAAGTTGCCATAATATTTGTTGAGGCCTTCTAGCTTCAGTGCGGTTGTGTCCATAGGCTCTTCGGGGGCGGTTTTGTTTTAAACACTACGCTATTTGCCCCTCTGTTGCCAAGCTTGAATGTGGCAGAGCGTTTCAAGGTTGAAGCGCGGGGGCGGGGTGTTGTCAATGCGGCTCTAGAGCGGTCTAATACAACAGGCCATAGAGGGTGAGGAAACCGCGCAACCCCTGCCAGAAGCTGACAAGCCCCATGCCTACCACCACCACCCCTGCGGCTTTCAGCAGCCGGCCGCGCGCGCGCCCCCCCAGCCGGCCCAAAAGCCACGAGGCCGACAGCATGGAAGGCAGGGTGCCTGCGCCAAAAGCCAGCAACAGCAGCATGCCGTCCAGCGGGGAGGCGAGGGCGGTGGCCTGGGCGACAATGGCCATTGTCATGGAGCAGGGCATAAAGCCGTTGAGGGCTCCGGCCATGGCCGCCCCCACCCGGGGGCCGCGGCGCAGGGCCTCCCCGAAACCCCGGCCCAGCCAGCGCAGGGGGGCAAAACCCTCTCCCAGGCGAAGCTGCCATAGCCCCAACAGCTCCAAACCCAGCGCTGTAACGGCGGCCCCCGCCACCATCTGCAGGAGGGCTTGGGCCAGCCCCACCTGCCCGCTGGAGGCTACAATGCCCAGCACCGCCGCCGCGAAGCCAAAAAGGGCATACACCCCCAGGCGCGCCCCATGGTAGGCGAAGTAGGAAAGGGCGCCAAGCCCAGGGCGCATGAAGAAGGCGGACACCAGGGGGCTGCACATACCCAGGCAGTGGGCGCTGCCCAAAAGGCCCGTCGCGAAGGCCGCGCCGCAGGCCACGAGGAGGGAGGAGCTTGTCATTCCGGCTTCATATACCCGGTATGGGGCGCTTTCGGGAGGGCGTTTTTAGAACGACTTTTCCCAAATGCCTTGCACCCGGCGGGGGTGAGAATGCACCGGGGGCGAGAATGCACTATATGTAGACAAACGGGAGGCGGTGTGGTACGCCAGTCTTGTTTTGCGGGGCCTGTTTGAGCAAAAGCCCCAAAGCCCTCCCAGGGAGGGCGGAGAAAGTCAGGGCATGCAGCACACTGTATTGAAGCGTACCGAGGAGAAGGTTTGTCTATGAGAGTTTTATGGCCGTGGATTGTGTTGTTCCTGCTTTCTGCAGGCTATCCAAGCTGAGGGGGACAGTCCCCTGCCCCGGGTAGCCCCTCCTCCTGCGTTAGCTGCGCCCCCAGCCCGCCTGCTAAACCCGACTACTTCCGGTAGAGGCGGGAAATAACAGGCAATACCAGCGAGGCCGGAAGGTGGCGCATGGCCAAAGCCAGGAGGCGGTTGGAAAAGCCGGGCACCACAAGGCGTTTGTTGGCAAAGAGTCCCTTGAGGGCAAGCTTTGCGCACAGGGGGGCATCCATAATGCCGGCGGAGCCGGGCTTAAACTTTGTCCCAAGGCCTGAAATGTCCAAAAGCTCGGTGTCAATGCCGCCGGGTGCAAACACGGTTACCTGTACCTTGTCCTCGCGGAACTCGTGGTGCAGGCCCTGGCCGAAGCTGGTGAGAAAAGCCTTGCTGGCGCCATAGCCGCTTTGCATGGGCATGGGCGCAAAACCCGCCACCGAGGATACCAGCAAAAGCCGCCCTCCTCCCCGCTTTGCGAAGTGCTGGGCAAAGCGCAAAGCCAGCTGGGCCGGCGCCAGCACGTTGGTCGCCAAAATGCCCTCCAGGTTTTCAGCAGACTGCTCCTGGGCGCGCCCCCAATAGGTAATGCCCGCGTTGAGAATGGCTGTTTTAAAACCCTCCTGGGCGCAGGCCTCCTCAAAACAGGCCTCCACCCCCTCGGGGGTGCTTAAGTCCACCGGCACCGCCCGCGCCAAAACCCCATGCTCTGCCTGCAGCGCCTTCGCCAGCGCCTCCAGGCGCTCCTTGCGCCGCGCTGCCAAAAGCAGGTTGCCGCCGTAGGCGCGCGCTACCTCCAGCGCCATCTCCTTCCCCAGGCCGGCGGAGGCCCCTGTTATCAGCGTCCAGGTGTCTTTCAGCGTATGCATAAGCCCCTGCCTAGGACAAAGGCCCCCACCCCGCAAGGTTGTTAACGCCTTCTGGACCGGTTTCCAGTTGATTGAGCCTGGCGAGCCCCGCAGTTTCCGTGCAGATGAGGCGAGCTAAAGCTCGCCTGCACTCCGCTCCAGGAAAGAGGAGAGAGCAAGCTCTCTCCCCTTTCCCTCCGCTCCGTTTCCATGCGGCCCTCCCTTCGGACCCCGCAGGCGTGCCCAAGGCACGTCGAGGACGGCCGAAGGAGGCTGTGTTTGTCCTCCCGTGGGGTGGGCATGAAGATGCGCGGAAAACGGAGCGGAGGGAATAATTTGAAAAAGCATGCTTTTTCAAATTATTCATGGAGCGTAGCGCAGGCGAGTGAAACGAGCCGCAAATGTGGGGCTCGCCAGGCTCAATTCAACCCTCGCTCGGTCTAGGAGACGTCAAACAGCTGGGAAGCGGAGTATGGGAAATGAGAGAGCATTTCGGCCCAGGCTTTCGCATGTACTTTGCGCGGCGGGGCGATGTGCTGATTGTCATGCTGGGAGGCGGCGACAAGCACACGCAAAAGAGGGACATGGAGAGGGCAGTTTTGCTTGCAGAGGAACTGGAGGACTAAGATGAAAAACGCGCAGACAAGAAAGAAAGTCAAAACATCCGAGCTTCCCACATTTGACATTGTCGAGCACCTTGACAGCGAGGAAGCCATCGCCGACTACCTGAGCATTGTGCTTGAGGAGAACGACGCTGCCGCGTTTGCCCAGGCGCTAGGCAGCGTAGCGCGCGCGCGCGGCATGGCGGACATTGCCGCCAAATCCGGGCTTACGCGGGAGGCCCTCTACCGCGCTTTGCGCCCCAACACTCAACCCCGCCTCGACACCCTCCGCCGCGTATGCACCGCACTTGGCCTCAAACTGACCATACAGCCCGCCAAACCCTGAGGGACGGCGCGCCGGGTTTCGCAAGACAAGGCCTGCGACTTCGCCTAAGGTGCAGGCATGCGCGCCTATGAGTTGATTTTGCACAAACGCGAGGGGGGCACCCTCGAGGCGGAGGACATAAAAGCCTTCCTAGAGGGCTACGTGGCAGGCGAGGTGGCTGACTACCAAATGGCGGCCATGTGCATGGCCATTTTTTTCCGGGGCCTTGGCGAGGAGGAGTTGCAAGCCTGGACGGCGGCCATGTTGCATTCTGGCGAGGTGGTGGACTTGTCCAGCCTTTCGGGCCCGAAGGTGGACAAGCACTCCACCGGGGGCGTAGGCGACAAGCTTTCCCTGGTGCTGGCCCCCTGGGTAGCCAGCCTGGGAGTGGTGGTGCCCATGGTTTCCGGAAGAGGTTTGGGGCACACCGGGGGCACCTTGGACAAGCTGGAGGCTATAGAGGGGTTTTGTGTGCACCTCTCCAAGGAGCGCTTCCTCGAGGTGCTCCGCCTCCACGGCTTGTGCATGGTGGGCCAAACCCAGGCGCTGGCCCCCGCGGACAAGAAACTCTACGCCTTGAGGGACGTAACAGCCACGGTGGACTGCCTGCCCCTCATTGCCTCCTCCATTATGAGCAAAAAACTCGCCAGCGGCACCCAGGCCCTCGTGCTGGACGTGAAATTTGGCCGCGGCGCCTTTATGAAAACCCAAAGCCAGGCACGCGCGCTGGCAAGCACTCTCCTGGGCATTGGCAAGCGCATGGGCTGCCCTGCGGTTGCGCTGCTTAGCCGCATGGACGCGCCGTTGGGCCGCGCCATTGGCAACGCGCTGGAGGTGAAGGAGGCGCTGGAAATGCTGCGCGGGCAGGGCCCTGCCGACGCCATGGCGTTGACGCGCCGCCTTGCGGTGGAAATGCTGCTGCTGGCCGGGCGCGCCCAAAGTGCAGCCGAGGCGGAGGCTTTGCTGGAAGGCGCGCTGCACTCGGGGGCGGCCTTTGAGAAGTTTGTTGCCATGGCCAAGGCGCAAGGGGCGAAGGTGGCGCAGCTGGAAAACCCGGCGTTGCTGCCAAAGGCGAAGTGGCAAAAGCCGTTGCTTTCGCCGCGTACAGGCTATGTGCGGGGGCAGGACGCGCTGGCTTTGGGGCTTGCAGCGGTGGCCCTGGGGGCAGGCCGGCAGCGGGTGGAAGAGAGGGTGGACCCGGCCGTGGGGCTTAGGCTGCTGTGCAAGGTGGGGGAGTTTGTGGAAGCAGGCCAGCCCTGGGTGGAAGTGCACGCCAATGAGGAGAGCCGTTTGGAGGCGGTGGAGGCCCGCCTGGAAGGCGCCCTCGAGGTAGGGGAGGCACCCGAAGCCCTCCCCCTGGTGGTGGAGCGTATGGCCTCCTTGGAGGGGTTTTAAATGAGTTCCACCTTGGACACCCCCCAGCGCATGTTAAAAGCCCGCGGCCTTCGGCCCAAAAGCAGTTTTGGGCAGAATTTTTTAGCGGACGAGGGCTTGCTAAAGCACATGGTGGCATTGGCCGAGTTAGAGCCCCAGGAGGCGGTGGTAGAGTTGGGGGCAGGGCTTGGGCATTTCAGCTACCACCTGTTGGAAGCCGGGGTAGAGTTGTGGGCCGTGGAGAAGGACAGGGACATGGCCCAAGTGCTTAGGGAGCATGGGTGGCCGCGCTTGCACGTGGTGGAGGAGAATGCGGTGAAAGCCGTGTTTGCGCTTTTAACCTCAAAGCCAGAAGGCAAGGTGGTGGGCAATTTGCCCTACCATTTGAGTGCGCCGCTTTTGTTTTCAGTGTTGGGGCAGGCTTCCTTTGTGCGCAGTGCAACCTTCACCTTGCAGCGTGAGGTGGTAGAGCGCCTGGTGGCCGCGCCCGGCAACAGGGCCTATGGCCTTTTGTCCGTGCTTTTGGGGCACAAGTTTGCCTTGGAAAATGCACTCCACATTCCAGCGCGTTGTTTCTTCCCCGCCCCCAAAGTGGACTCCTGTGTTTTGAGAATGCGGCGCCTTCCAACGCCCCGCGGTGCTGTTAAAAACGAGGCGCGCTTTGTGCGGCTGGTAAAAGCCGCCTTCTCCCGCAGGCGAAAAACCCTCGCCAATGCCTTAAAAAGCGACATGGCATTGTTTGCGCAGCACTCCATTGTGCAAAGCTTGGAAGAGGCAGGCATTGAGCCTGGGCGGCGCGCAGAAACGGTGTCCCCAGAGGAGTTTGCAAGGTTGGAAATGGCCTTAGGCTAGTGAGAACCGTTTTCAAGTTACAGACCGGTTTCAATTTGACATGAGCTCGACGCGGGCGAGGCTTTTGCAATGGGAGTGCACTTCAGTGCATGACCTGAGCAAAAACGAGCCCAACGAAGAGATCATGTCAAAGTGGAACCGGTCGGGGGAAAACCCGCAAATAACGCAAGGGCTCTCCGTCAACTGCTTGGGCAAGCGCCAAAAGCTGCCCCTCTTCATCCACCAAACGCAGGGGCCCAGGCGGTGCTGGCAACGCAAAGCGCGCACCGTGCTGCACCTTGCGGGCCTCCTGGGCACTCAACACGTGGGCCGGCAACCACGGCAGGGCCTTGTGCAGAGGAATTAGCCGAGGCTGGGCGCAGGCGGGGCCAGCTTCCAAGGCAGGCAGCGTCAGGGCTTGCTCCAAACCAAAGGGCCCCACGGAAAGGCGCCTCAAATGCCGCACGTGGGCGCCACAGCCCAAGGCTTCTCCGAGGGCATGTGCCAGGCTGCGTACAAAAAAACCCTTGGAGGCGTGCAGTTTGAGTTTCACCCTGTCGCCCTCCAACGCTTCCAACTGCAGGTGGTGCACTTCCACCAGGCGTGCTTCACGCTCCACCTCTATGCCTTGGCGCGCCAGTGCATAAAGCCTTCTTCCCTGCTGTTTTATGGCAGAGTGCATGGGCGGCACCTGCCAAAAACGTCCGCGGAAGGCACAGAGGTGGGCTTCCAGCGCTTCGGCTGTCAGCGCAGGCACAGGGCGTGTTTGCACCACCTTGCCCTGGGCGTCATGGCTGTCGGTAGCAACGCCCAGCACAAACTCTGTGCAATAAACCTTGTCCAACTCTGTCAAAAACGGCACCAGCTTGCATGCTTCGCCCAGGCACAGCACCAGCGCGCCTGTGGCCAGTGGGTCCAAGGTGCCGGTGTGGCCCACCTTGGAGGTCCCCAGCAGGCGGCGCGCCTTGCGCACCACGTCAAAGGAAGTTAGCCCTTCGGGTTTGTCCACCACCAAAAGGCCGTCCATTACCAGCCTTCTTTGGTGCGCACCTCTCGCAACAGGCGCTCAATTTTGTCGCCCTCCTCAACGGAGCCGTCGAAGGCGAAATAAATTTCCGGAGAGTAGCGCAACCTCAGCCTTGCGGTTACCTCCTTGCGCACAAAACTCTTTGCCGCCTCCAGGCCTTCTTCCGTGGAAAGCTTTTGGGCCTCGTCCCCCAGCATGGAGTAATAAACCCGTGCCACCCGCAAGTCCGCGGACACTTTCACCCCCGTAATGGTAATGTAGCCAATGCGTGGGTCTCTTATCATCCCCCGGGCAAATACCTCTGCCACCGCCGCCTGTATCTCCTGGCCTATGCGCTCTGTCCTTGTCCGCTTCATTTATTTCTCCCAATCTCTCCGGCGACGCATTTGCCTTGCCCTCGCGCGCGCCTCCTCCCGAGGCAACGCCAAAGCAGCTTTGGCTGGCGCTGCATAGCGGCTCTCCCAGCTTTCCATGCCTTCCCTCTCGGCCAAACTCCTGTCGCAGCGGGCCAGCATGAGGGGCTCTTCTCCCAAGGAGGCACCAAAAAAATCCTCGTTAAACGAAAGCGTCTCCATGTCGCGCTCAACAATGTGCGCCAAATAACTCTCCTCAATAAAGTTGAGCAGCTTCTGGGCCTGCGCGTGGACGTGGGCTTCCCCCAGGCCTACCGTTGCCATTCCCAACAGCGCGCGGTGCCAGGAGTCTGCCTCCCCTACCTCCGCTATGGCAACGTGGAAGCGCGCATGCAACCTGTCCATAAGCTTTCGCATCACCTGTCGCTTGTTTTTCTGCGAGTGAGAGGACGGAATTTCCAGGAGAATGCGGACAATGCAAACGTGCATGGCAACACAACAAGCTTAGTGTAGGCTGGGGCGAATTTCTTCTATTTCAAGCACCTCAATAACGTCTCCGGCCACCATTTCTGAAACACCTTCAATTCCAATGCCGCACTCAAAACCGGAGGACACTTCGCGTACGTCGTCCTTAAAGCGCTTGAGGGAGGTTATTTTCCCAACATACACCTGCTTGCCTTCTCTATAGAGGCGAATGTTGGCGCCACGGCGCACAGTGCCTTCGGTGACGGCGGAGCCTGCAATGAGGCCCAGCTTGGGTACGTTGAAGACGTTGCGGACTTCGGCGCGGCCCAGCTTCTTCTCCACGCGCAGCGGCTCCAGCAAGTTTTCCATCATCTTCAACACACCATCCAACAACTCATAAATAATGGAGAAGGAGGCATGCTGCACTTCCAGCGTTTTGGCGGCGGCCTCTGCGCCGGACTCGGGCTTTGAGTTAAAGCCGATGACGACGGCCTTCAAGGCCGCCGCTGTATTCATGTCCGTCTCCGTCATCATCCCCACGCCTTGCTGCACTATGGTTACCTTCACCTTCGGGGAGGACAGCTTCTCCACGGACTGGACAATGGCTTCCAGGGAGCCTGCCACATCCGCCTTCAACACCACCTTCAACTCTTTGGTTTCGCTTTGCTGCATGCGGCCAAGCAAAGCCTCCAGCGAGTCCGTCGCCGTCTTTCCAATTTCACTGGCTCTGCCCTGTTGCAAGCGGTGCGCCGCAATCTCCTTGGCCACCTTCTCGTCCGCCACCACATTCAACGCATCTCCTGCCGTTGGTACGCCGGAGAGGCCCACCACTTCGGCGGAGTAGCCGGGGAATACCTCTTTCACCATTTCGCCTCTGTCATTGCGTATGGTGCGTACCCGGCCATAGTGCGTCCCCGTCACCATCGCATCCCCCTGGTGCAAGGTGCCTTCCTGAATGAGTACCGTCGCCACGGGCCCCCGCCCCTTCTCCAGTTTGGCTTCCAGCACGGTGCCCACGGCAGGGCGGTTGGGGTTGGTGCTCAGCTCCAAAATTTCAGCCTGCAACAAAATGTTTTCAAGCAACAAGTCAATGCCCTGGCGTGCTTTGGCAGAAACCGGCACCGTTATGGTTTGGCCGCCCCAGTCCTCGGGTATCAACTCCAAGTCCGCCAGCTCCTTCTTTATTCTATCCGGGTTGGCCGAAGGCAAATCCATCTTATTAATGGCCACCACAATGGGGACTTCAGCCGCCTTCGCATGCAAAACGGCCTCCTTCGTCTGCGGCATCACCCCGTCGTCCGCGGCAACAACCAACACAACTACGTCCGTAATGTTCGCACCGCGCTCGCGCATTGCAGAAAAAGCCTCATGCCCCGGCGTATCCAAAAACGTCACATCCCCCGAAGGCGTGGAAACGGTATAGGCACCAATGTGCTGGGTAATGCCTCCGGCCTCGCCCCTGGCCACATTCGCGGAGCGTATCGCATCCAACAGGGAGGTTTTTCCATGGTCGACGTGCCCCATCACCGTCACCACGGGGGGCCTTGGGCAAATGTCCTCGGGGTTAATTTCCAAGTCCCCGAGGAAGTCTTCCACCTCAAAGCCGACTTTTTCAATTTTCCAGCCATAGGCGGAAGCCACCTTGGTGGCTGCCTCCACATCAATCATCTGGTTGGCCGTCACCATGGAGCCGGACTGCATCAACCTCTTTATTAACTCATTCACCTTAACGCCCATGCGTTGGGACAAGTCGCTGACGCTAATGCCATGTTGCAGGCGGATGACTTTTTTCTCTTCGGACATTTCCGTTATGGGGGTGCGCTGCCCGCGTTTTATTTGTTTTTTCTTTCGTGCACGGACGGCAGCCGTCGGCCTTCCAAAAACAAACTCTCGTATGTCCTGTTGGGCGGAGCCCGGGTCTTTCTCGCCGACTCTTCCTCGCTTGGGGCGCTCTTTTTCTTTTGTCCTCAAAACATCCACCGTCTCGCGAATGCGGCCAGGCGGAGGAGGCTGCGCAGAAGAGGGCGGGGGCCTTAACTCTCTTGGCTCCATAGGCCGGCGGCCGGGGGCAGCGCCAGGGTGGCGGGCTCCCGGCACCGTGGTAGGGCGCTTAATTTGTATCAGCGGGCGGTTCACAATCACCGCCTGGGTGGCAGTTGGACGCGGCGCTCGCTCGCCTTGGGGCGCAGCTGTGGCGCCGGAAGCCGACAAACCCGAAGGTGGCCGAGTGGGCGTCCCTGCCCGTACAAAGGAGCGTGCTGCCTGTGGCGAAGCTTCCGGCCTTTTTGCCGGCAGGGGTTGTTTGGGCAAGGCCGGTGGCGCAGGAGGCGGAGCAGGAGGCTGTTTATGCTCCGGGGGTGGAAGCTCTGCCAAAGGCGTTTCGGCAGGGGCAGCTTCCTTGTTTAAAGCGGGGCTTTCCAACACAGGCGGCGAGGGCTCCGGCGCCGGGGGCAATGTTTCCTGAGCAGCCAAAGAGGGTTTGGGGGCTTCTTCTGGCTCCACCAAAGCCGAAGGGGGCGCGGCGTCAGCCACAGGCTGCGTTTGGGTTGTTGGCGCCTCCTGCTCAGGTGGAGCAGCCCTGCCCTGTGCAGGTTTAAAAACAGCCGCTGCCTCAACCAGGCTGGCAACTTGCCTGGGAGGCGGCAACATTTCTCTGGCTTTTGTTTCGGGAATAACAACGGAAACCACTTCTTCTCCTGCTCTTCGGCGAACAACAAACCCCTTGGGGGCTGCAATGGGAGCTGGTTTGGGGCGGCGTTTGTCCAATATCCTTTGAAGGGCAGCAGCGGCCTGGTCTTCCTCCAGGGAGCTGGAGTGACTTTTCACCTCATAGCCTAAGCTAACCAATTCTTGCACAACCTCTTTGTTGTCCAACTCGATGCCGTAATTCCTCAATTCCTTGGCAATCTCGTGAACGCGCTTCTTCGACATGTAAGCCCCACATCAGCAATGCAACTTCAAAAACGGTAACTCGAAAACCTCTCTCTTCACACCCTCACAACTTTGCATCTCCTCGCCAAGCTCCAGGGGCCGCCCCCGGAAAGCCCGCTGGAATGCTTTAGACGCAAGCGCCTTCTTTAAACAAGCGTTTCCGCAAATATAAGCGCCGCGCCCTTCCAGCACTTGGGCTATGTCCCAACGTACAACGCCCTCTTTTCCGGCAACACACCTCCATAACTTTTCCTTCCGCTTCCGCTGCCTGCAACCTAAGCATGTACGCCGTGGAATATGTTGGGGCTTTTCTTCCACGCAGGAAGCTTCGCTCATGGCTTTTCCTCAAGGCTTTTGTCCCCTTCTGTGGGTGCGCCCTCTTTGGCCTCATGGGGCTCTCCCCGGGCCGTGGACATACCCGCATCCACAAGGCACTGCTGGGCCGCCGCCTTCTGCAAAGTCTCCATGTTCGCTGCTTCCAAGCCTGGAATTTGCACCAGCACCTCCGGCAAGGCCTCCGCAATGTCCTTGGCTTGCCTAAAACCATGCGCGTAGAGTGTCTCCACCAGCACCTCATTTATCCCCGGCAAGGCGCCCAGGCTTTTGGCTGCAAACTCCCGCATCTCCTTCACGCGCGTCTCACTGTTAATGTCGAGTTTCCAGCCCGTCAGCTGCGCAGCCAAGCGGACGTTTTGCCCATGCCGGCCAATGGCCAAGGAGAGTTGGTCATCCGGCACCACAATCTCCATGGCATGGTTGGACTCGTCAATAATAACCCTGGAAACTTCGGCAGGCGCCAGCGCGGCACATACAAAGCGCGCCGGGTCCTCATCCCAGGGAATAATGTCAATTTTCTCTCCACGCAGCTCCTGCACCACCGCCTGCACGCGGCTGCCCTTCATGCCAACGCAAGTCCCCACCGGGTCCACATCCGGCTCGCGGGAGCTTACGGCAATTTTGGCCCTGCGGCCTGGCTCCCGGGCGGCTGCCTCAATGACGACAATGCCTTCGGCTATTTCCGGCACTTCCATCTCAAACAATTTGACGAGCAAATTGACAGCGGTGCGTGAAAGCACAATTTGCGGCCCTTTGGACTCACGCAACACATCCACCACAAAGGCTTGGACGCGGTCGCCCGGGCGGTATACCTCGCGGGGGACTTGCTCGCGCTCTGGCAACACAGCCTCAGCGCGCCCCAAGTCCACAATGAGGTTTCTGCGCTCAAGGCGCCGCGCAATGCCGGTGACAATTTCATTTCGGCGGTCTTTGTATTCGTTGTAGACGTTTTCGCGCTCAACGTCTCTTGTGCGCTGGCGAAGCACCTGCTTGGCTGTCTGCGCTGCTATGCGGCCAAACCCTCGCCTGAAGGTTTTGAGTCCGAGAATGTCGCCGCAGCGCTCGTCTTGCGCTTTGGCCTCCGCCGCGTCTTCGTCGCGGTAGAAAATTTGAAACACAAGCTCATCCCCCACTTGCACATCCAAACCCTTTTGCCGGGCCTGCGGCAAAGTCAACTCGTTGACGGCATTTAACGGGTCCACATTCTCTTCCACAATGGAGATGACTTGGGAAATTTCAACCACACCCTTCTCCGGGTTGTATTGTGCTTCCAGCTGGCGCTCCTGGCCAAAATGTTTTTTGGCTGCGGTGCGCATGGCCTCTTCAAGGCTGGACAACAAGGTTGACTTCTCAATGCCTTTGTCTTTGGCCACTTGAGTAATAATGTCATCCAGCGACGGTCCTTCATTGGCGAGGGCCATACATATTCTCCTTAAAAACTTCACAGCGCATAGGCTGGTGCCTGTTTGTGGGGCCTGGGGGGCCAAGCTTTAAAACTCATACTCCAAATTCGCCTTTGCAATTTCTGCAAACTCTATCCAAAATGTGCCCGCCGCCTCTATGTCAAGCTCCACGGCCCTCTCGCTGACGTTGAGCAAACGCCCCTTCCATACTTGCCGGGGTGGCTTGCCTTGCGGCTTTTTGGCCTTCACCCGAATCCTCTTTCCCAAAGCTTGGACGAAATGTTGTGGCTTCGTCAATGGGCGGTTAAGGCCCGGGCTGGAAAGCTCCAGGTTATACTCCTGGGGGATGATGTCTTCCACATCCAAATAGGGGCCTACAACGCTTGTCAGCTGTACACAATCCTCCAAATTCACTCCGCCGGGTTTGTCGACAAAGAGACGCAAAACCCACCGCCCACTCTCTTGCTTGTACTCTATGTCAAGCAACTCATAGCCTTCTGCTTCCAGCAAAGGCTCCAAAAGCACCCTGGCTTTGTCAATGGTCGTCTCTGTGTTTTCTGCGACACTCATAAGCTTGCACAAAAAAAGCGGGCCCTCTCAACCCGCCGACTTCTCTCTGCTACAAAAAAGCCTGCTCTGCCTACTACAATCCTTCGCGAGGTGCAAACCTTCCTATGACAACATTTATGCTGGCCGCCCTGCAGATGACTTCTCGGGCTGACAAAAATGCCAATGTACAAACCGCCTCTCGCCTCATTGCCAAGGCCGCACAACAAGGGGCGCAGTGGGTGGGCCTGCCTGAAAACTGCTTTTGGATGGGGCCCCCCCACCAGGCGGCCAGCATGGCCGAAACCCTGGAGGGCCCCAGCGTGTCCGCCATGGCAAGCCTGGCCAAAAACCTGGGGGTGGGCATTTTGGTGGGCTCCTTCCTCGAAAGCAACGAAGGCGGCAAAAAACCCTACAACAGCAGCGTCCTTTTAAGCCCCGAGGGGGAGCGCCTGGCCGTCTACCGAAAACTCCACCTCTTTGACGCCCAGGTGGAAACCCAACACCGAGAGTCCGCCACCACCAACCCCGGCGACGCTGTCGTCTGCGTGCAAACCCCTGCAGCGGCCATGGGGCTGTCCATTTGTTATGACTTGAGGTTTCCAGAGCTTTTTAGGCAGCTTGGCACTTTGGGGGCCCAGCTGCTGTGGGTGCCTGCGGCTTTCACCTGGGAGACAGGGCGCGTCCATTGGGAGGTGCTTTTGCGGGCCCGGGCCATTGAAAACCTCTGCTGGCTTGCAGCGCCAGCGCAAGTGGGCCAGCACAGCCCCAAGCGCACAACGTTTGGGCATGCCATGGTGGTAGACCCCTGGGGAAAGGTGGTGGCCCTGTGCGAAGAGGGCGAGGGCATGGCCCTGGCGGAGGTAGACTTGAAGCTGCTGGCCCAAGTCCGCGAGCGGCTGCCGGCATTGAGGCACCGCCGGCTCCCCTAGCTACTCCAACGCTTGGAAGGCGGGGTGCTCCGCATTCCCCTTGGCCAGCACCATGGCTGTCCAAAAGGGAGGGAAGAAGCGGACAGGCTTGCCATTGAGGAGGAAGAAGGGCGTCCCGCGTATGCCATAGCTGCTGGCCAAGGCAATGTCCGCATGCAACCTCTGCAAAGCCTCTGGCGAGTCCACACAGGCTTCCAACTGTTGGGCGTTGGGGGCTTTGCCCTGGAGGAAGGCCAGCACCTCCTCGCGGGAGTTGAGGCGGCCGGCAGCGTGGAACAACTCGCCGCGCAGCTTTGAAAACCCCGCCGTGCCCTCCAGGCAAATTTGCGCCAGGGCTGCCGCGCAACGCGCACCCTTGGGCGGCCCAGGCGGCGGGGGCAATGCCTCCCCCTCGGGGCGCGCAGGGTGGCACTCGGCGTCCAAGGGGTAATAGCGCGGCTCCACGGCGACACTGCCCTCAGGCATGGTGCGCAAAAGGCGCGTCAGCGCCACTTCCGCCGTCAAGCAGTGGGGGCACTTAATGTCCGTAAAGTCTTGCAACACCACAGGCGCCTGCTGCGGAAGGCGGCCCCGCGTCGGCGCGGCCACCGGGCGCGGTGGCGCCTCCAGGAAGGCTTTGCGCGCCCTGGCAACCTCCTCACGCCCCTTGGGGCCAAGGGAGGCCAAAAACCGCTCCAAACTCATAGAGGCGGCAGCCCCCACCACAAACTCCGCAGGCAGGGCCGTTTTTTTCCCAAAGGGCTGCAACAGCACTCCAAAGAGGGTGACGAGGGCCAAACTCAGCAAGCAGGCCCGCACCAAAGCCTTGGCTGGCAAAGCAGCCCTCAGGGGCAGCAAGCTGAAGGCGAAGAAGGCATAAAGCAGCACGAGGAAGAAGGTGGCTGTGCAACTGAGGCAGACGGAGTTGGCCTGCCAGGAGACATAGGCAAACACGAGGCAACAGAGGGCCCCCGCCGCTGCCCAGAGGCGGGTGCCCCAAATGCCCAGGCCCAGCCACGCCGGGTTTTTTTGGAAGCCAAGGCCCAAAGCCCATACCAGGGCGCCCAGCCCCCATACGAGGCCCCAGGCCGCCACGGGCATGCCCAACTTGGCCTGCACCCAGTTGGCAAAGGCTGTCTCCCATACCCTCTCACAGTTAACGGCCTCGCTGACAGCGCACACCGCACTGCCCCCCTGGCGTACTTTGATAAGCTCCACCCATTGCCACACCGCCAAGGCGGACATAAAAGCCGCACTCAGCAAAAGCCCAAGCTGAGAGACTCTAGAAAGGGGCCAACGGGGAGGTTGCGTCTTCATTCCAAGGCGTATACACCAAGGGGCCATGCAAACAAAACAAGCTTGCCAAGAGAATTCCACACTCCCGGGGGCAGGGGAAGAAGGGTGGGCTTTGGTGGCTACCCCCGTCCAAATGCTTTGGGCAAGCGGACAGGACGCGCCTGCGTTTTTGCAAGGCATGTGCACACAGCAACTCAACACCTTGCAAGGCGGAGAAGGGGCCTGGACCCTCTTCCTCAACCGCAAAGGCGGCCTCATAACAACAGCCCGCATATGGAAAAGCCCAGGCATGGTGCCCGGCTTTGACATACCCGTGGAGCCGGACTGCTTCCTCATGGTTGTCCCCCCGGGGCGCCAGGCCGCGCTGCTTAAGCACCTGCGCAAACACGTTGTTAGCGAGGACGTAGAGTTGCGCCCAGAGTTGGCCCCCCTCTACTTATTGGAGTTGGCCGGCCCCATGGCCCACCAAGGGCTTGTACACTTGGAGGCGTTGGCGAAGGCGCACAAGGAGTTTTTGCTGCACTTCCCCGGCAGCCTCGGCGGGGTGGCTTTGCTGGCCAGCAAGCGGATGGGGGAGTTTTGGGCGCCAGCGGCCTTCCCCTGCTTGGACGAGGCCACCTGGGAGGGCCTGCGCATGGAGTACGGCCGGGCCACCTGGGGAAAAGAGTTGGAGGCGGGCGCCTTGGCGACGGAGTTTCGCCTGGAGTGGGCCATACACCCGGACAAGGGCTGCTATGTGGGCCAGGAGGCCGTTGCGCGCACCACCTTCCGCACGGCCCCCCGCCAGCAGCTGGGGGCTTTTGTGTTTGAAGGGGCTTTGCTCCCCCGGGGCACCCCCCTGTGGCACGAAGGCCAGAAGGTGGGGAAGGTGCTCTCCTGCAGCCTCTCTCCGGCCTTTGGCAGCCCCCTGGCCCTGGCCCATGTGCTGCGCGCCTGTACGGAGCCCGGCCAATATGTGCATACGGCCGAGGGCCTTCGCCTGTGCGCCGTGGAGTTGCCTTTGTGGAATTCCCCCAAAAACCCCAAGCACGCGCAGCCAAAACCGGCTAAACCCCTGGTGCACGGAAGCGAAGGAAGCGTGCGCGAAAGCGAAGGAGAAGACGAATGACATTTTCAACGGAAGCACTCCAGGAGGCCCTCCTCAACGCCGTCCAAAACGCCCACATAGAAATGAGTGAGGAGGCGCTTTTGGCCTGCCAGCAGGAGGTGGCGTTTGTTATAGGCTGGGCGAAGGAAATGGAGGCCCTCCCGCTGGAAACCCTCAGCCCAACCGTGGCGGTAAACCTCCCGGAAAATTGCCCCGTACGCCCGGACGTGGTGACAGCCTCCCTGGGCAGCCAGGAGGCTTTGGCCCAGGCACCTGCAAAACTTGGCAGCTGTTTTATTGTCCCCCAAATTATTGAATAAGCCATGCACCTCACCGAACTTTCCCTCTTGGCATTGGCCGCAAAGCTGGCCGACAAAAGCACCACCTCCGTCCAAGCCACCCAGGCTGCGCTTGAGCGCATTGCCCAGGTGCAGCCCCACTTAAATGCCTTCATTTGCGTAGACGAAGAAGGCGCATTGGCAGCAGCCAAAGCAGCAGACGAGCGCCGCTGCCAGGGGCAGGCACGCAGCATTCTCGATGGTGTCCCCGTGGCCCTCAAGGACAACATTTTTGCCAAAGGCCTCCAAACCACCTGCGCCTCCCGTATGCTGCACAACTTTGTTGCCCCCACGGACGCGGCTGTTACCTCCCTCCTGCGCGAGGCCGGTATGGTGCTTTTGGGCAAACTCAACATGGACGAAATGGCCATGGGCTCCTCCACCACCTCCGGCTTTTTTGGCCCTGCCCGCAACCCCTACGCCCTGGGCCACAGCCCCGGCGGCTCCTCCGGGGGAGCGGCCGCCGCCGTAGCCGCGAGGGCCTCCTGGGCGGCGTTGGGCACGGACACGGGCGGCTCCATACGGCAGCCGGCGAGTTTTTGCAATGTGGTGGGGCTAAAGCCAAGTTTCGGCCGGGTTTCCCGCCGGGGGGTGGTGGCCTACGCCTCCTCCATGGACCAGGTGGGCCCCATGGCGCGCACGGTGAAGGACGTAGCGGCCCTGTTGGGGGTGCTGGCCCAGCCGGACAAAGAGGACGTCCTGTGCTGCCCCAGGGCGGGCGGCAGCTACACACAAGGCATTGAGAGAGGCATCCGCGGAATGCGGGTGGGGCTTTGGAAAGAAAGCCTCGAGGGCGCTGACGAGGAGGTGGCCGCGCGCGTGAGAGAGGCCGCCAAAGCCTGTGAGCGCCTGGGGGCCCAGGTGGTGGAAGTTTCCTTCGCCCTCTCCCGCCTGGCACCTTTGGCCTATGCCATTGTGTCCGCGGCGGAAGCCTCCAGCAACCTGGCCCGCTTTGACGGCATCCGCTATGGCCATGCGCACGTGGGCGCCCAAAACTTAAGGGAGCTTTATAACAAGTCCCGCGGCGAGGGCTTTGGCCAGGCGGTGAAAAACAAGCTGGTGCTGGGCACTTTTGTGCTGTCCGCCGGGCACTATGAGGTGTTTTTTGAAAGGGCCGCCCAGCTGCGCACGCTTTTGTGCGAGGAAATCAACCGCACCCTCCAAACTGTGGACGTGCTGCTGGGCCCTGTAGCCCCAACACCGGCCTTCGCCTTGGAGTTTAAGCCTACGCCGGCCCAAAGCGCGGCCTTGGACAGCCATACCGTGCTGGCCAACCTGACGGGCCTTCCGGCACTCTCCTTGCCCTATGGCTTTTCAACGGCGGGGCTACCCGTGGGGGTGCAACTCATGGGCAAGGCCTTCGAGGAGGGCTGCTTGCTGCGCTGCGCCTATGCCTTGGAGCAGGACAGCCCCTCCTTCCAAAAGGCACCCGCGCTATAGTTGCTGTGTTAGCTGCGCTTTGAGGGCCCTATAGTCCGTTTTGCCGCTCCCCAGGAGGGGAATGGCCTCCACCCACACCACTCTCTTTATATGGTAAAGCGCCGAAAGCCCCGCCTCCCGCAGGGCGGCGTTTGCCTCCGCAGCCTCCAGAGGCAGCGGCGTAAACAACACAATTTCTGCCCCCGCTTCCTCGGCCGTGGCCTCTACGGCCAAGGCCGGCCCCTCCAAGGCGCCGGCGCGCTGGGAGAAAGCCTCCAACAGCACCCCCTCTATTTGCGGCAGCGAAATCATCTCCCCGGCTATTTTGACAAAACGCTTCAGGCGCCCGCGGAATGTCATTCTCCCGGTGGCGTCCATGCTAACCAAGTCCCCCGTGCGGTACCAGGTGTGGCCCTCAAAGCTGACGAAGGGGTTGGGCGCCTCCCCCCAATAGCCGCCAAAAATGTTGGGGCCCCTAAGCAACAGCATGCCTGTCTCCTCGGCGGAGGCGCGGCCCAAAATTTGGCCCTCTTCTTCTCTCACCACCACTGCGGTGACGGAAGACAGGAGATGGCCAATGCTGCCCATAACAATGTTGCCTGGCCGGTTAATGGAAACCCCCGGCGAGCATTCCGTAAGGCCATAGCCCTCGCAGAGGGAGGCGGCGGGGCAAACCTCAGCGAAGGCACGGTATATATGCTCCGCACATTTTTCAGCACCCACAAAAGCAAAGCGCAAACTGGCAAAGGCGGTGGTGCCTTTTGCCTTCTCCAACAGGGCCTCAAGGAAGGTAGGGGGCGCGGCCAGCAAAGTGAGTTGGTAGTCCCTCGTGAGGGAGACGAGGGCTTGCGCCTCCGTCGGGTTGGGGTGGTAGGCGGCCTTCAGCCCCAACGCCAGCGGCAACAAAAGGCCCGTCACCAACCCAAAAGAGTGGAAGGGCGGCAACATGGCCAAAATGGCTTCGCGCGTCTCCAATTGCAGCGCCTCAATAATGTCCTTCGTATTCGCCAGCACATTGGTATGCGTCAACGGCACGGCCTTGGGCAGCGCCTCGGAGCCTGAGGTAAAAAGCACCGCCGCCACTTCCGCAACGGAGTAGGCCGCAACGGAGCGCATAAACCGCGCGCGCAAAAAACCCTTCAACTTCTCCCGGCGCGTCAGCGAGGCGGCCAGGTTTTCCAAGCGCACCCACGTCACCGGCAGCGCATTTATGCGCAGGCCGCTGCGCTCCAAGCGGCCAAGCAAGGCCGAGGCACTCACAACATAGCGCACCCCCGCCAGCGCAATGCAGTGGCGCAAATTGGCCTCGCCCACCGTCCAGTTGAAAAACACGGCCTCCTTGCCTGCCAGCTGCGCGGCAAGCCATACGGCGGCAATGCCAGGCACGGAAGGCAGCATAATGCCCAGGCGCTTGCCCGGCAAAGCTTTGAAGCGCTCTGCCAACACCACCGCGCCTGTCAAAATTTCCCGGCGCGTGCGCATGCCGCTGCGGTCTGCCGCCAGCGGCCTGTTGGGGGCCTCGCGGACAAGGGAGAGGAAGGCCTCGGGCACCGTGGCGGCCCCCGCGGGGAGGCAGAGGTTTTTTTTGGCAGCAGCCACAAACCACGCAGCGGGGGCGGGCTTGTCCTCTGTCGCCTCTTCCTGGGGGGCTTCTTCGGCTTCCCCGGCCACAGCAGCCAGGCAGTCCCCAACCGTCACCAGCGCCTCCAAGTTTTCAATGGGTTTGCCGTGCTCCGCCTCCAGCACCACCACCAAATCCATGAGGGAAATGCTGTCAAGGCCGAGCTCCGCACCCAAACGCATTTCCTCGGAAAGCACATGCTCCGGCGGCAAATTGGCGGCCTTGCGCAGGCTTGTGTATACCGCTTCTCTCTGCTTGGGCGACACGGAAAGCACCCCTCCTGCTGAGCCTGCCCCCGCTTGCGTATACGCTGGCAGCTCCACCGGCACCCTCCCCTGCCAGAAAAAACGCGGCACCGCCATGGGTGGGCGCGCAGCCTCGTTATAAAACGCCTCCAGCCAGGCATTGAGTGCCCTCTTGTTTCCTTCCCGCGGAAGCCCGGAAGGCTCCACAAACTCCACCTTCACCTCCCGGCGCGGCATAAAAAACAACCCATTGGCCACCAGCGCCAGCGCCCCTCGCAACAGCGCCTTGGCAAAACTGGGCGCCCCTTGCTTGGCCGCATAGCTGAAGGAGCTTCCCCAGAGGCCCGTTATGCGCACCAGCACCACCCTCGCCTCTGGCGCCGCCGAAAGGAGGTTGGCGGCGCCGGAGGAGCCGCCCAGGCTTTCCCTGGAGGAGCGGTAAATTTTCCCCGAGGGGTAAAGCAGAATGTGCTCCCCCTTCTTCAAAGCTGTTGTGAGGGCTTGCATGCCCTCCTCCAGGCCTTGTCGGGCTTGGGCCCCCTCCTTCTCCGGGTCGGGAATGAGGACAGCGCGCACAAACTTTGCCGCGACGGTGCCCAGGGGGGCCCCCTTTATTTGCCGCTCATCCGCCAGGGGGCGAGGGCGAAGGCCAGCCAACAGGGCGTAGACAATGCTCGAGTCAATGAGGGCGGGGTGGTTGGGGAAAAACAAAATGGGTTTGGGGGAGGAGTCCTCGGCGGGAATGTTGTCCAACCCGGAGACTTTGAGGCGGTAGCGCAGGGAAAGCAGCGCCTGGAGAAGAAGCCCAAGCGGGCTTTGGGCCCTGTCCTCGAGGGTGGCCGCCGGCAAGCGGGAGAGGGAGGCCGCCACCCACAGCATGAAGGCAAGGCCGAAGGCGCCGCCTGCCAAAAGCAGCCAGGTAGGGGAAACATTGCCAACCAGCATAAAGGCAAGGCCGGAGAGGGCAACGCCGGAGAAGGAGGCGAAGTTGGAGGCGCCGAGGATTTTGCCCTTCTCGGTGGCCTTGGGTTTTATTTGAATGAAGCTAACGAGGGGAATGAGGTAGAAGCCGCCGCAAAAGCCGGCGAAGGCGAAGACGGGAAGGAGAAAAGCCAGGCGCGCAGCTGTGCTTGGAAAAAGCGGCGCCATGGCGGCCAGGAGAAGGCCCACCGCCATGCCCATGCCGGCAGGCAACATCCACCGCCGCCAGCTGGAAGCCTCGCGCCTGCCCGCCCTCAGGGCACCTATGCAAATGCCCAGCATGAGGGCCACAGAAAGCAGGCCCGTCAGCGTTTTGGAAAAGCCCAGCTGGCCAACACCTAAGTTGTTAATGGCAAGCACGGCGAAGGAGGAGAAGCCATAGAAGAAGGCTTCGCCGAGAATTACCAGAAACAGAGGCTTGTCCGTGCGGCGGCACTCCAGGGCGTGGCGCACAGAGTCCACAGGCCCAAGCCATGGGAAAGGGTTGGTGCCGCGCGGCACAGGAGACTTGTGGATGGCGAAGGCCGCCAGCAGGCCAACAAGGGCCACCAGCACGGCAAGGCCCCCCACCACCAGGCGTCCGAAGCCGTGCATGCCCTCGGGTGAAAAAGCGCGCGCAAACTCGGGCACAGGCAAATCCAACAACATGCTGCCCAGCGCAATGCCCAGCAAAATGGTGACGGTGGTTGCCATTTTGAGAAGCGCATTCACTCGGGGCACTTGGCGTGCCGGAAAGTTTTCGGGAATGGCGCCATTGAGGGCCGGGCTAAAAAGGGTGGACTGCAGCCCCATTAAAAACACCATGCCGACAATGCCTCCCCAATGGAGCGTCAACAAAGCCCACAAGCCAAGCAGCGTGGCGGCCAACTCCAAAAACTTGGAGCCCACAACCATGCTTTTTTTGGGAAGGCGATCTGCCAGCCAGCCTGCCCAAACGGAGAAAAGCACAAAAGGCAGCGCAAACAAAAACGTGGCCAGCCCCTGGGTTTGCTGCAGGCCCACCGTGGCGGCCAACAAAAGCGCGGCCTGCTTGAAGAAGTTGTCATTGAAGGTGCCCATGGCATAGGTGGTGCCCATGCCCAAAAGGCGAAGGCGGGCGGTTTTGGGGTTGGCCTGCATTTCGGCTTGGGCAGCGGTTGTCTCAGAAGTCTTCATGCGATTTTTGTCCCCGTGGGCTTGTGTACTTTCTTTTTCATTTTCGTCTTTGCTCTCATGAGTTGTTTTTTGGAGTTTGCCTTCTTCAAGTCGTTGACAATCAGTTGGCGCAGCCTCTTCAAAGCATCCAACACCGGGGCATAACAAAGCGCATAGAGTGCAAGCCGCCCCTCTCGCCGTACAGCGAGAATGCCGGCCTTCTCCAACACCCCCAAATGGTGCGTCACCGTCGTCCGCCCCAATGGAAACATGGCCGCAATTTCTTTGATGGACAACTCCTCCTTGGGCTCAAAAATCAACAAAATTTTCTGCCGGGTCTCATCCCCCAGGGCAGCAAAAATGCCGGCCGCAGGTTGCCAGTCCGCAGGAAGCTCCTTGAGGTATTGCGTTCTCATAACTAAATAACTAGTTTTTTAGTTAATTATGTGTCAACAAAAAAAACGCCGCCCCTTTGGGAGCGGCGCTTTCCAAGTGGCCTGTGGGCCCTTGTGTTAGAAGCACATTGCTATGGCATGCTCAGTTGTGAGATGGCTGTTGGAGTTGCAATTGTCTCTGTGCATTTTGGGCCACTGCGCATCTCTGTTGAGGCCATCGCTCTTGACAAGTACGCCACGCAGTTTTTTGTCTGCCCTGTCCACTATCCACAGACGGTTGTCTTTCAGCACAGGCTGCGCATTGGGGTTAACGGAGATGTCGAGTTGTATTGTCCATTTCTGCAACAGCTGCAGTGTGTCTGCACGGAAGGCATAGACGATGCCATTCGTTGTGACGACGTATACTTCGGCGGGGGCAACACCCGCAAGAGGCTCACCCAAAATGGGGCTGCCGACGATGGAGAGGGCTTCGAAAGCCTCGCTCTTCTTGAGAGGCGAGGGATTGCCTGTGATGCTGGAGTCATAGATGCGAAGCTCATAGTTATTCGAACCTATCTCCCACACGACATAGGCATTACCCGCTTCATCCAAAGCCGGCGGGCTGACGAAGCCAGAGTTGGACACAACCCCTTCAGTGCCTGACGTTCCCGAAAGTTGTTGGCGTATCAACCGTGAGTCGGCCGCTACCCACATGTTTTTTCCGTCCGCCGCAACCCCTTTCACGTCGCTGACTCCAATCTGGTTGGCGAGCCTGTAGGGGGTAAAGACCGCCAAGGTTGAGCCATTCCAGGAATAAGGATAGATATTGGCGTCAGTGCCGCCAGAACTGTCAGAGATGAACAAAATGTTGTGTTGGTTCAGGGAGTTATCTGGCCTCCATACCGCCGGAGAGTGAGGTGCCGGGTTGAACCCGCCTTGTTTCTCGCAGATACCACTGGTGTGGTAAGCCCACAAGTTCTCTTCTCCCGGCACCGCAAAAGACCAATCGCCTGCGCTGTGAGAAATCAAGGTGGGGCCATACTTGACCGAAACAGTATCCGTTAGATGACAAGGCTCTCTAACCGTACTTCCTGCAGCTACCAGAGCTATTCTAGACTGAGAGTTACGCTCATAGCTAACTGCCACCTGCCCACCGCCCGAGCTTGCCACGCCCCGCAGTGACGTACCAGCCAGCAAGGTTGAGGGAAGCGGCGTGTTTCCAAATTTATAGAAGTGAAGAGAGGCGTTCGTTCCAACCACCAAATAGTCACCCGTCCAAGCCAAAGGCAGGGTGGCGGGGCCGACAGCGTTATCTATGATCACCTTCAGTTGGCATTCCCCTACCCCTGGCCCTGTCGGGAAGCACATCCACTTGTCCTGCGGGCACCTATCGGCATCCGGGTTGCAGGGGGTGGGGAGACATACGCCTGATTCATCGCAAGTCCAGCCTGCAGGGCAGTTGTTCGGGGTGTCGGAGCACTTAGGCTTGGGGATACAAACGCCATTAGCGCCCTCGTAGAGGTCACAAACCCACGCACCCGGGCAGTGGGAATCTTCCGTACAGCCGCTTTCGGGGACACAGCTGGTGCCCTGGCAGACGAAGTTGTCGGGGCAGTTGTCCGGGTTGATGTTGCAAGGCTCGGGGGCGCAGGTGCCAATGCGAATGGGTTTCAGCAGATCAGTGGGTTTCAGCGGATCGTCAATGCAGATTTCACTGTTGCCGGTGCAGCTATAGTCGTGGACATCGCTCCCATAGAGGCAGCTGCCCTTGGGGAAGCAGGCGCCGTAGTCGCCCCAGGGGAGGCAGACACCGTCGGGTAGGCACTGGCCGGGGCGAACGGGGAGAGTCGGGTCGCACTCGACAAACTTAACGCAGTTACCGGTAAACTCGTCACACACATAGTCTGTGGGGCAATTGTCGGGGTCGACGGAGCAGTCGCCGAGCCCGGGCATACAGAGGCCGTCCTCGCAAGTCATGTTATGCGGGCAATGGGAGTCTTCCTCGCAGCCGTCTTCGGGGACACAGCCGGTGCCCTGGCAGACGAAGCCGTCGGGGCAGTTGTCCACCGGGTCGGTGGTGCAAGGAATGGGGGTGCAGGTGCCAATGTCACCGGGTTTCCTCGGGTCGTCAATGCACTCTTTTGGCTCTCCTGGGTCGTCCTCACAGCCGTAGTCAACATCGTCGTACACGCAGCTGTCCTTGTCAAAGCAGGCGCCGCCGTTGCCGTAGGGCAAGCATTTGTCCGTGCCTGGGCAGGCATCATGGTCACCCGGAGCACAATTGGGGACACACTGGTTGCCTACACATACGCCGCCGTTGCCGCAGAGGCGGCCGTCGTCCGTACAGGGAGTGGTGGGGAGGCAAATGCCCATACCGTCAGGGGTAGCCCAGCATTTTTGATTGGTGCCACAGCCCTCGTTGTCGTCGCCGGGGATACAGGTGACACAAACGCCCGGTGGGTTGCGGCAGACGCCAGAGTCACACTGGTCGTTAGCGGTGCAAGCAGGGACGCACTGTCCTTCGTAGCACTTACCGGGGGCACACTGGGCGTCGTTGTCACACTCGTCGGTGGAGAGGCAAACGCCCATGTTGTCAGGGGTGGCCCAGCATTTTTGATCGGCGTCGCAGCCCTTCTGCTCGTCGGGGTCGCAGGTGGCGCAGACGCCTGAGGGGAGGCAGAGGCCGGAGTCACACTCGTCGTCCTCCTCGCACTCGACGGCGCACTTGCCGATGTTTCCGGGCCGAGCGGGGTCCGCCTCACACTCATAGTTGCCCTCACACCCGTAGGCCGGGTTGTTGCTGCCATAGACGCAGCTGTCCTTGTCAAAGCAAGCGCCGCCGGTGCCCCAGGGCAAGCATTTGTCCGTGCCGAGGCAGGTAGTATGGTCACCCGGAGTACAAGCGGGGACGCAGGTGTCGACTAGGCATATGCCGCCATTGCCGCAGGGCTGGCCGTCCGTACAGGGAGGAGTGATGGGGAGGCAAATGCCCATACCGTCAGGGGTAGCCCAGCATTTTTGATTGGTGCTGCAGCCTTGGTTGTTGGCGCCGGGGATACAGGTGACGCAGACGCCCGGTGGGTTGAGGCAAGCGCCGGAGTCACACTGGTTATTAGCGGTGCAAGCAGGGACGCACTGTCCTTCGTAGCATTTACCGGGGGCACACTGGGCGTCGTTGTCACACTCGTCGGTGGAGAGGCAAACGCCCATGTTGTCAGGAGTAGCCCAGCATTTTTGATTGGTGCTGCAGCCTTGGTTGTCGTCGGGGTTACAGGTGGCGCAGACGCCTGAGGGGAGGCAGAGGCCGGAGTCACACTCGTCGTCCTCCTCGCACTCGACGGCGCACTTGCCGATATTTCCGGGCCGGGTGGCGTCCTCCTCGCATTCCTTGTTGTCCTCGCAGCCGTAGTCCGGGTTGCCATAGACACAGCTGTCCTCGGGGAAGCAGGCGCCGCTGGTGCCCCAGGGGAGGCATTTGTCATCGCCGGGGCACTGGCCGGGGACGACAGGGAGGCTAGGGTCACACTCAACGATAGGGACACAGGTGCCGCTGACCGCGTCACAAAGATAGCCCTGAGGGCAATTGTGCGGATTGGCGGAACAGTTGGGTGCCGGCATGCACAGGCCGCTGTCAGTGTCACACGTCCATTCACCCGGGCAGTGGGAGTCTTCCGTGCAGCCGTCTTCGGGAACGCAGCCGTCACCTTGGCAGGTATAGCCGGGTGGGCACTGGACGCCGTTGCATACCTCGGGGACGCAGGTGCCGATAATACCCGGCTTTTTCGGGTCATCTACGCAGAGCTCGTCGGGGTCTGTACAGCCATAGTCCGGGTTATTGCTGCCATAAACGCAGCTGTCGTCAGAGACGCAACGTCCATCGGTGGGGTCTGCCAAGCCAATGGGGAGACACTTGCCGTTAGTGCACTGGCCAGGCAACGTTGGGTTGCATTTTTCAATACACTTGCCATCGGAGTCGCACAGCCAACCGTCGGGGCATTTCTCGTCGTCGCCATCGCAGTCGTCAGGCAGACAGAGGCCGTTGACGCAATTCATGCCATCCGGGCAATGGGAGTTGAGTCTGCAGCCGTCTTCGGGAACGCAGTTGCCGCCCTGGCAGACGAAGTTGTCAGGGCAGGAGTCCGGGTTGGTGGTGCAAGGGACGGGGGTGCAGGTGCCAATGGTGTCAGGTTTCTTCGGGTCGTCAATGCACTCCTCGCCGTTGCCGCAGCCGTAGTCATGGACAGTGCTCCCATAGAGGCAGCTGCCGGCAGGGAAGCAGGCGCCGCTGCTACCCCAGGGGAGACAAACACCGTCGGGTGGGCACTGGCCGGGGACGACAGGGGTGGCCGGGTCACACTCAACGAGAGGGACACAGGTGCCGCTGGCCGCGTCACAAAGATAGCCCGGGGGGCAGTTGTGCGGATCGGTGGAGCAGGTGGGTGCCGGCATGCACAGGCCGCTGTCAGTGTCACACGTCCAGTCGCCCGGGCAGTGGGAGTCTTCCGTGCAGCCGTCGGTGGGGACGCAGCTGGTGCCCTGGCAAGTGTAGTTGGGTGGGCAGCTGTCCGGGTTGGTGGTGCAAGGAACGGGGACGCAGGTGCCAATGTTGCCGGGTTTCTTCGGGTCGTCAATGCACTCCTTGCCGGTACCGCAGCCATAGTTGTCATCGCCATAGACACAGCTGTCCTTGTCAAAGCAGGCGCCGCCGCTGCCATAGGGCAAGCATTTGTCCTCACCCGGGCAGGTCCCATCGTCGCCCGGAATACACGCAGGCACACACTCCCCTCTCCCATCTGAAGTCGCCTGGCATATTTGACCCACAAGGCACTCCCCTTGAGTGCCGGGGGAGGTGCAGACAATGGGCAAGCACAAGCCGATGCCGTCGGGCGTATCCTCTGAATCCACACAAACTTCGTTGGCTTTGCATTCCGCGCCCTCAGGCAGGGTGCACTGCCCCTCGGGGAGGACGGGGTCAATGCTTCCCCCTGGCACACAGATGCCTTTGCCTGCAGGCAAATTGGCCGCACCCCGACAAACCTTCCCTGCCGGGCAGGTGCTATCATCGCCCAGAGTACATACCGCCAGGACAATGCCTCCGTTGTCGCAACCTAAAAAGGTCGCCGCAAATAAAAATAAAGTTAAACCCAATGTCGTCGCCCCAACACCACCTGCCCGCATTCTTGCTGTTTTGTCTCTCTGTCCCATTTTATCTTCCTTTCGAAAGAAAACTCTTTCACTGAGCACATAGAAAGCTCAGCGGTTTGCCCCCATCGGCCTCGGAGCGTTGGCAAAAAGGATTACTTGATTTTGAAGGCGCATACAACCCTCTTCTTGCCTCTTCTTGCATATATATATAGCTGCAGATGAGACGCACATAGGGCCCCTGTTTCTCACCTTGAGGCCTGGAGAGCGGCAATACATGCAAAAGCATTGGGTTGAACGAGGCTCACCCACCTTCGGGGGCAACAGGGGGGCCCGTGTCTGCTCTGTTTCCTACCTTTGGAGAGTCTGTAGGAGGGGAGTCTGTAGGAGGGCTGGCCAGCGGCGCGCCCTTCCAGGGGGCGACTTTGAAAAGCAGCAGCATGCCTGGCAGTGCCAAGGCGAAGCACAGCCAAAAAAAGTGCACCCAGCCGAGTTTCGCCGCCATCCAACCGGCGCTGGCGTTGACGAAGGTTTTGGGGAGGGCGGGCAGGCTTGTCAGCAGCGCAAATTGGGTAGCCACATAGGCGGGGTGGGTGGTGCGTGCCATAAAGGAGACGGTAGCGGCGGTGCCCAGCCCGGCGGCCAATGCATCAAAACCGCTGACGCCAGCCAGCACCCACAAGCGTACGGCGTCTACCTCCTCATTTGGCACAGGCCCCAAGCGCGCAAGCTCGGCAAAACCCAAAATGGACACGGCTTGCAAAACACCAAATACCCACAACGCGCGGTTTAAGCCCATTTTCATCATCCACATGCCGCCGAGAATGCCGCCCACAACGCTGGGCCACAGGTTGGCATGCTTGGCCACCAAGCCAATTTGCTCCCGGCTGTAGCCCATTTTCATATAAAACGGCGTCGCCAGCGAGGTGCACAAAGCATCTCCCAGTTTATAAAATAATACAAAGGCGAGAATATACAGCACCGGCTTCAAACCGTGGCGCAGGACAAACTCCCGAAAGGGCTCCACCACCGTCTCCCTCAGGGTTTTGGGCGCACGCACAAAAGCGCGCGGCTCGCTGACAAGCAAAGTCATCACGAGGCCAGGCAGCATAAACAGCGCCGTCACCAAAAAAACCAGCGCCCACGGCAACCACGCAGAAAGCACCAGTGCCAGAGAGCCGGGCACCAGGCTGGCCATTTTATAAGCGTTGACGTGAATGCTGTTGCCCAACTCCAACTCAAAGTCAGCCAGCAGGTTGCGGCGGAATGCGTCCAGCACAACGTCCAGCGAGGCTGACAAAAAGGCCACCAGCGCCGTCAGCACCACCACCAGCGGGAGGTTGTCTCTGGGAGAGAGTGTACCCAACCAGGCGATGGTGCCCAACAGCGCCATGTGGAAGAGGGCCATCCACCCACGGCGGCGGCCAAGCCACGGCAGGGCATACCTGTCCAGCAAAGGCGCCCACACAAATTTCCAGGCATAGGGGAAGTGGAGCAACGCGAAGGCACCAATCACTTGCAAGTCCAAGCCCTCGGTTTCAAACCAGGCGGGGACGAGGTTATACAGGAGGTAGAGTGGAAGCCCCGAAGAGAAACCGGTGAAGACGCAAACCAACATGCGGCGGGAGAAGAGGGTGGCAAAAACGGGGGCACTCATGGCGTGCGCGCAGGCTTAGCGCTGGTTAAGAAATTTCGTATGCCAAAAAAAATCTCCCTACAAAGAAAAATACCTACCGAGGCAAAGGCCAAAGCCTCGGAGTGGTGCCCCCCTTGCTTGAGTTTAGGCTTGGGGTTAGGCCTGCTTACGGCCGTTTTATTAGCCTGCAACACAGGAGGCGTTGTTATTGAAACTTGTATACTCGAAGACGACTCGTCATGTCCAGAAGGCCATAGATGCATGGCCATAGAAACCTTCCCCGAGGGGCAAGGCATGTGCGTACCCGACACGAGGGGCTGTACACCCGGCACCTCCCAAGGGTGCCCCGAGGGCCAAGTATGCTGGCCCACCGAGGATGGGCGAGGCAAGTGCGTGGCGGGAATGTGCCTATTGGGCGAAGAGGCGGGCTGCCCCGAGGGCTGGGTATGCTGGGATACCGAAGAGACGCCCCCGGGGCTGGGGACATGCCTCCCCGACAACACCTGCACCTTGCCAGAAGGCCGAGAGTGCAAGCCCAATGAAATATGTTGGGACACACCCTCCACGCCCCCGGGGCTGGGGACTTGTGTCCCCGAAGGCACCTGCTTGCTGGGCGACGCCACCACCTGCGCCCCGGACGAAGTATGCTGGGACACTGCGCAAACGCCCCCTGGGTTTGGAACATGCATGCCCAACAACAGTTGCACCTTGGACGGCACCTGGCCCTGCGAGCCGGGCTATGTATGCCAGGACACTTTGCGTATGCCACCGGGGATGGGGACATGCGTTTCTGAGCAAGTCAGCCCGGATCCAACCATTGTGAGTATAGAGCTTTGGCAAGGAAGCAGTTTGGTACCCCCTCTGGGCGAGGGGAGCGGCTGGGTAGGCTCCGGCGCTGGCCTGGTAGAAATAGTCACCGAGGGAGCCGGCAGCGGCAGCGGCCTGGTTGTGAAGGCGGGCACGGCCATTGCAGAGTGTGACGAAGCAGAGCAAGTCAGCAGCATTCAGCGCTATATATGGAGGTGCCGTTTTGAGGAGGGGTTTGCCGCCCCGGGCCCAGAGGTGGTGGTGGAAGTGCAGCTGGCAAGCCATGAGACGAAGACGCAGACAT
>Ga0209737_10000366_pt1 | contig 39311 bp, 45 predicted proteins | sample TergutCu122P3_FD_187284 | JGI IMG/M metagenome (GOLD analysis project Ga0209737, IMG submission 187284) | Cubitermes ugandensis P3 segment gut microbial communities from Kakamega Forest, Kenya - Cu122 P3 (SPAdes) (version 2) | ecosystem: Host-associated > Arthropoda: Insects > Digestive system...
CTGATTGTTGCAACTCCTTTCGCATTTCAGACGCTTTTGCTGCAGAACCAAATCCAATCTATTAAGGGTACTGCGGATGCCCTGAATCATGCTTTTTCCGATTTAAATGATTGCGCTGAGTTTTTAGGTGCAATGTTTAAGGGCGTAAACCATGACAACTCTTTTATGCGCAATGATATTGAGCAGATGATTACAGAAGTTATCGAAGGCTCTACTATGCATAGGGATGATAAAGGTGCAAGAATGCTTAAGGAATGTCTTGGCATGAGCTTTCTTGAATTCAGATCGGCTCTCGAGGTTCTTGGCAGTTATGAAATAACTAAGATATTTCTAATCCGAGCTGTTGAGCACGGACTGCTTATTGAAAGAATTCAGGGAACGCAAATCACCTACAATCTATCATCCCAAATGGTTTAATTGTGAAAACAGTTTGAATATTAACTCACCCTTGATTTCCGGTTGCAGCATAATGGCCTGATGCATGTAATTGAACTTGTAGCAGATTAAGCATGTAGTTCTTATGCGAACAAATGTTTGTGCATTTTGCATCGATGTGACCTCAGTCGAATAGATAATAATTCTGGGAAATCTGAAATAGTCCCGAAGAGCTCGTATTGTTTATCCAGAAAGGAGGGAATCCCAAGATATAATCACGCTATCATTGGAAGGTATTAGAAATTTTTCAATTTTCGCACCATGTAAGGGAGGGGTATGTTGAAGATCAGAGAAGAAGAGCAGAAGATTCTGGAGGAATTTTTGGTTGATGCAGAAATTGATTCACAGATGTTGGAAATCGAGAAAAGTTGCAAGGGAGTTAACGTCTTTTCTGTGTTAGGTCTAGAAAACCACGAAATCCGCCACAGCAATATGTTGGCATGGCTTCTTGATCCTAATGAGTCGCATGGATTTGATGATCGGATATTACGTTCTTTGCTTATGAAGTTAGTGCGTGATTCCGCTGACGGAATACAAAGTATTAGTGCGATTGAGTTTGTAAAACTTGAGGTTGACTCTGCGCTAATCAGGAGAGAGGCACTTGCGAATATCGACCTGCTCATCGAAATCAAAAGAGATGTTGATAGATTTGTTGTATGCATTGAGAACAAGATATGGGCAGGCGAAGGTGTTTCTACTGGTTACAAAAGCCAACTCGATAAATATCACGAAGCCGTATGCAAAGAGTATGGCGAAGGTGCAGTAAAGCTGTTTGTTTTTCTGACACCTGATGGAGCTGAGGCATCGGAGGAAGCTGATACACGTGATATGTGGCAGACTTTGAGCTATCAGGATGTAGCTGAGATTATAGAGCAAGAGCTTGAAAATGCTGAGGGCATTTGTGACGAGGCAAGATTGCTAACGAGGAATTACTTGGATGTTATCAGGAGGAATATCGTGGGAAACACGGAACTCGAAAGATTGTGCACCGATATATACAAAAAGCGGAAGGCGGCTTTTGACCTTATATTTGACAATATTATTGATCCAACGTATGAGAGAGCTGAAATCATCAAAGAGTGCATCGAAGAGGTGAGGGAGGAATTTGGGATTGAGCATGACGATAAGTATTCAACGAAGTCCCTCATCCGATTCAGAACAAATGCTTTGACAGAAGTTTTTCCCGAAGTGCCTACAGAGAAGAGCGCGTGGAAGTCGTTTCCTTACAATGCTATGTATGAGGTCTATAACAGAAAAGGTCTATTGGGTATTTATTTTTCCGCTTGTGCGACAAAAGAGACTACTGAAGAAGAGCGCAACGAGATAGAAAAAATAATGAAGACGGTATTTGATAAGAATCCAGCTTCAAAGAGAAATTGGGTTTGGACTGGTAAAACACTAGTAAATATCTCGGATCCGGACGCTCTGGATGGTGATGAGACTCGCGATGTGGTACTAAAGATGCTTCGCGAGTGTCTAGAGAAGTACGAGGAAAAACTGAGAGCGTATGCGGCCGGCAACAAGTAGCACGAAGCATTTTGGTAAAACTCATTTCACTACGATTAGGGAGTGATACGCATGCAGGTAGAGATTGAGCATACGGAAGTTGAGCAGGTAGCGGTTGAGGAAGTGGAAATCGAACAGGCGGAGGTTGCGCAAGAAGAGGCCAAGCAGCCGAAGAGCAAGAAGGTTTTTGCCCTTAAGATAGCTTCGATACTATTTTTCCTTTCCATCACGATTCCGTATTTCCTCTACATACTCGGCATTTTTGCCCAAGATAGCATCTTTTCGCAGGTATGGGTTCGCTCGGCATTAATGGGTGTCGCCTTGATTGTAGCTGGCGCTTGGTTGGTGTTGTTCATCTCGACATTCAAGAAATCACGTGATTGGATCGCGGTGGTTTTGTCAGCACTCTTTCTTCTGGGGCTGATACTTCTGTCGATGCCGTTCATTGTCAGCGGATCTGTCAACAAGATCGCGAAATCATTGGGTAGTGGCTTTGTCGCTCCGCACGTATTCATAGAACATGGAAGCTTTGCCGATTTTCTCACTCTGAGCGGTGTCGGGCAGCGCACTCTTGTAAGTGGCGAACATTACTCGGGAGCATTCGCCTACGGGATTCCTCATGGAGAGGGCGAGTTGACCACTCCCGATGGAGACGTGTATGCGGGAGGGTTCGATAAAGGGGTACTCGAAGGGCTCGGCACCCTTGCCGAGGTGTTGGGGAATGTATACGAAGGTGATTTCGTAGCGGGTGTACCTCATGGAACCGGTGCCTATACGTGGGAAAATACTGGCTGGACTTACGAAGGCGATTTCGTCAATGGCGAGCGGACGGGTAAAGGAACGCTTACCGAGGGTCCAAAGGTGTATGTGGGTGACTTTGTCGATGGGAAGCGCGAGGGTAAGGGTCGCCAGACTCTTTACGATGGCGGAACCTATGAGGGAGACTTCACGGGCGATAAGATGACCGGTGAAGGTAAGCGCACGTGGGTTGATGACGGTATCTATGAAGGGACGTTCAAGGATGGCTATCTTCATGGAGTAGGGAAGCGCGTGTATGGTGATGGGGTCATTTATGAAGGCGAGTTTGTGGATGGGTTTTATGAGGGCAACGGGAAATTGACTCTGATCAACGGGGATACCTATGAAGGTATTTTTGGGCCCCATAACGAGTGGAACGGATATGGCGTCTACACATGGACAGATGGCGGTTCTTATGCGGGTGAGTGGGTCAAGAGCATGGCACATGGGTACGGTAAGCTGACCTTTGCAGATGGGTCTGCTCACGAGGGCAACTTTGTGGATGGGTATTTGTACACGTACTGCCCTCATGGAACGCCTACCGGTTGGGTATCGGTTACTCCGTCCAAGGATTAGGGATAATTTGCACGAACAAATGTTCGTTATTTAACTTGAGTAATGATAGAATTGAATAAGATAAAGGCACTCTATCCCTGGAGAAAAGTATGGACAAAAGCGATAGCCAAATAGTGATCTACCAAAGTGCAGATGGCTTGGTAAAGATTGATGTTCGTATGGAGAATGAAACTCTATGGCTTACTCAAGCACAAATCGCACAGCTATTTGGACGCGATATAAGTGTAGTGTCGCGACATATCAAGAACATTTTTTCTGAAAACGAATTGAACGTGCAGAACAATTTGCATTTTATGCAAATTGTTAATTCGAAAAAACCTGTTGCATCCTATTCACTCAATGTTGTCCTTGCGGTTGGTTACCGGGTGAAGTCTTCTCAAGGTACCCAATTCCGCCAGTGGGCGACTCAGGTGCTTCACGAATATCTTCAAAAAGGCTTTTCGATGAATGATGAATTTCTCAAGAACATGGGTGGAGGTGTTTACTGGAGAGAGCTTCTCGAACGCATTCGTGATATTCGCGCAAGTGAGAAGGTGATGTATCGTCAAATTCTTGATCTGTATGCGACGAGTTTGGACTATGATGCTACAATGCCCGAGACGCTCGAGTTTTTCAAAATTGTACAAAATAAGCTGCACTATGCGGTCAGCGGGCATACTGCAAGCGAACTTATCTTTGATCGCGCTAATGCCGAGCTGCCCTTTATGGGTCTGACAACATTTGGAGGGAGTCGACCCAAAAAGAGTGAGGTAACTATTGCGAAGAATTATATGACGGAAAAGGAGCTGTTTGCGCTCCGCAGAATGGTGAATGCGTTCTTCGATATGGCTGAGCTAAAGGCGGAAATGCAAGAACCTATGCGCATGAAGGACTGGCTAGAAACTTTGGATGCATTCTCTCGTGATTTCGGCGTTGGGATTCTGAAAGATGCGGGAAGCATTGCGCACGATGATGCGGTGTCTAAGGCTCATCAAGAATATGACATCTATCGAAAGCAGCTACCAGATGAACTGACTGACGTAGAAAAGGCCTACCTGGATACCCTCAGGCAAATGCAGAAGAGACTGGGGGAGGGCACGAATGCCTGAGTCCTCTTGGTTGTGTTGGGCGGGACGTAAAGTTGCGGAATGGCTTGATCTGATATGAAAGATTTGACTGGCGATAGATTTGGCCGTCTTGTTGCCTTGCGTCCAACTGCGGAAAGACGCGGGAGCTTTGTGGTTTGGGAGTGCGAGTGTGACTGTGGGAATATAGCCCGTGTACCCTCCGGACAACTCAATCAGGGAAATACCAGATCGTGTGGATGTCTTGCAAGGGAAATGGCATCGGAGTGGATGAGGGAGAGGCGAAAGGTGGGCTTTAAGGAGGGCACATCAATTCCGTTGATCTCCAAAACTGAACCGAGCAAAGCCAATACCAGTGGGGTTGTCGGTGTGTCCTGGGATAAAAGTCGAGACAAGTGGTTTGCTGAGATCATAGTGCAGGGAAAGAGGCATTTTCTTGGAAGATTCGATACTCTTGAGGATGCCAAGGTTGCACGAGATGAGGCGAAGAAGAAATACCACGATCCTCTGATAGAAAAATATAGGAAGTAGGCAATCTTGGATTCTTCGATTTGCGCATCAAGCCTACAAAGGTGCTCAGGATTCAGCATATAAGGATTTCTTATATACTGCCGAAGATGAAAAAACTTGCAGCATTAAGCTTCAAGCTTCCTTGCTCTCATTTGCCGAGTATCTGGAGGATGCATTCAGCTCAATCTAGATCGAGAGCTTGTGCTCTTCGAAAAAATCAAAGACAATTATCCAAGGACTTTGCTGACGCTTGACACGATTGGCGGAGGGGACATAGATGGGATAATGCATGTGAACCTTATTGACTGGTTGTTGGAATAGAGTATTCAGTTGCTAAAAGTGGGCTCAAAGAAAAGCAATGTGCAAATTTTGCACAAGTTCAATCTGAAGATGGCAGGAGTATCGAGTGGGCAGTGAGCAGGCATGAAAATAGGTGTGCTCTCCGATACGCATGGGCATATTCCTCCGTCGGTGCTTGAGGCTTTCAGGGAAGCAGAAGTCGAGCAGATCCTTCACGCGGGAGATTTTCATGATGAGCGACAACTTGCTTTACTTGAAAGCATCGCACCGGTTTCTGCGGTAAGAGGGAACAACGATTTCAGATCGAATCTCCCAAAGGTTGCGCATTTCGATTGGGAAGGTGTGAGCATTCATCTGGCGCATAAGCCACAGGATCTCATGAGATCGATACAAAGTGCGTTCTCCGAAGAACCTATTCTGGGCATACACGGACATCTTCATGTTCCGAAATTCGATTCTCAGGGAAGGATGATCATCGCGTCTCCGGGCTCACCCACGTATCCTCGCGGAGGGAGTAAGCCGACCGTACTTATACTTGAGCTTGATGAAGGAGCTGTCCGTCCCGAGTTTATCGAGATTAAGGTTTGAGCAACATTATGAGTAGCAGTTTGTGAGAGTAGCAAAATATTGATTAAGTCCCTTGTGCTGGATGAGGCACACAAGTAAATCGTCCGATTATTGTCTGTTTGAAAATTAAATATGTACTGAAGGTTTTGGCACCTCAATATTCTCTGTCGATGCTACTATGTTAAAGGTTGAAAGGGATTGATATATGAAATGGCTCAAGAAAACAATGGAAAAGCAGGCGAACAATAATGATCATGGTCGCAGAAACCGTTATCTTCTTGAGGTAATCAATACTATGCAGGAATATGGCTACTCGAATATGGATGCCGACGATTCGCATCTTCGTGAAATTATCAATCAGTACTATGACCTAGGGATTGCCCCGCAAGGAATTCCCTATTATGTGGGCAAATATGCCGAAAAAGATGTCATTATCAGCTGGGGAGCTGACTGGGATACCATCAAAAGGCAGTACTTTCGCGAGGATTGATCTGTCGAATTACTAAAATCGGACAGCAGGAGGGTGCGAACGGGTGTTTGCGTCCTCTTTTTTGTGTTGACCCAGCTCCGGTAGATAATGTATACGGAAAAGGATCGGGACGAGAGGAGTGACAGATGGTAGCTTGCTTTGGAATACTCGCAATACTTGCATTCATATCAGGAATCGCAAGTCTTGGCAAACAATCAAATAGCAGCTATAAGCTACCCATGGATAACAGGGAGGCTGTCCGCAATATCGCACTTCTTGAGGATTTGGAAAATTGTGATAAAAATGGTTGATAAAAATGGCAGCTGAGAATTATGCACAACTGTACGTGAATGTTTATAATGAGGTATAGATAAACCTTATTCGAGAAGGGTTCATGTGTGACAAGACAGCTGCAGATTCGCATTCATCCTGATGGAAAGATAGATGCCAAAACTCTTGGGATAAAAGGAAAAGATTGTCTGACTTATATCGATGCATTGGAAAAATTGCTGAATGCGAAAGTGGTAAGTAGCGAATATACGTCTGAGTACTATGAGGTAACAAACGAACACTCAGTAGAACTGGGTGAGAATGTAGTGGCAGATCGCGGTGCGATATGAGCATCACCAATAAAGGTAAGGCATGGGAACTCAGAAACTCGCTTTGGCTTTTGTGGTCGGCGAGCTTCTTTTTCGCGTTTATTCCCTTCTTTTGGATTGGCGTGCGAGCCAAGCAGCGAAAGTGGATACTTTTTGGATGTCTTTATCTGGTTCTGTGCTTTGCTCTTCCTATGGCAAGTGTTGAGGAAACACTTGTTAATGCCGCAGTCGGCGATATAGGGATATTTGCCTCTCTTGGATTTATAATAGTCGCAATCGTGCATGCGTTCCTCGCACGCAGAGAATATCTTATTCTACGCGCAGCTATCATTGATGAGAGAGAGGCTGGAGCCACTCTTTATGCTCAGACGTACGGCCAAGATGTGGCGTGGAATGCTCCTGCAAGTAACTCTTCAGTAGCGAGCAACGTTGTTCAGTCCGTAATCGATAGTCCGCCAGTACTTGAAGATAGTCACGCAGAGACTTTGATAGTTCCCGAGAAAATTGATCTTAATAACTGCACAGAGCAGCATTTCGCATCATTGCCCGGCGTAAGTATCGCCTTGGCAAAGCAGGCGGTGTTAATGAGGTCGGAGATTGGCAGCTTTTCTTCCGTTAAGGATTTCTGCTCCAGATTGGATCTAATGCCCCATTTTGCCGTGCAGATAGAAAGACTCGCCTATGTTGCTCCTGTAGTTGTGCCAAAAAATATGCAGGCAAAACCCGGCAGAGTGATTGATATTTGATTTCGGTTCGGGTTCACAGAGTACTCGAAAGAACAAATGTTGCGGGACCTGGTGCCAGGTTCTGCCTGTGGGTACAAGGCTGTGATCGTCATTGCGCAGGCTGCATGGCACAAGATACATGGAGTCATGACGGAGGTACTGAGGTCGAAGTCTCAGGGCTCATTGAGCAGATCTGCGCCACATCAGATATCGAGGGATTAACGATTCTGGGAGGAGAGCCGTTTTTACAAGCTGAAGCGCTAGGCCTACTTGCGGAGAGTGCGAAAAAGAACAATCTGTCTGTTGTGACATTTACCGGATTCACCCTACAGGAACTCGAGGATGATACGAGTCAGGCAACAAGGAGGCTGCTGAATGCGACCGATTTGCTTATCGATGGCCCATTCGATGAATCCCAGTATGACTTGAGCAGACCATGGGTAGGATCATCCAATCAACAGTACAATTTCTTGTCATCTCGGTACAGTTTTGATGATATAGGTAGAATTGGCAATAAAATAGAAATCAGGATTTCAAAACAGGGAACTATCTTAGCTAATGGTATGGGACAGTTCGGTAAGTTGAGAGAAGCAGTAGTGGGGGATTAGCGTGGAGCGACAGAAAAAAGCATTAATGACATTATCGGCATTACTCAAGGCGAGATTTCCGTTCATTTATATTCCAACGTGGGAAGAGGAGAGGGCGACCAAGATGATTACATCGGTTGCTCATGATGTTGAGCTTATCAAATCGGTTCGTAAGGTATTCTCCTGGACTCAGACCAATGGATGGATCGATGAGAATGGGGAATCGATAAACCAGACGACCGATCCCATAGCGGCTCTGGATTTCATCGAAAAAGTAAACGAGGATGCGGTTTTTATCCTCTATGATTTCCATGTTTTCTTCGGTGTGCGCAATAGACCTGTTGAGTATGCGGTGATAAGAAAGCTGCGTGATATAGGACAGGTTTTGCTCAAGGGCGCCCACAAGAAGAATGTCATATTCATTTCTCCCGAGTTGCTTATTCCAGAGGATATGCAAAAAGAAATCTCCGTACTTGAGTTTCCTTTGCCAGGTGTAGAGGAGATAAAGAGCCTTCTCAATGAAATGCTCGACATGAATTCCGCGGTTGAGAATAAGTTGTCGGAGGAGGACAAGGAGATCTTATCAAAAGCTGCACTCGGGTTGACATTGCAGGAAGCGGAGAATGCATTTGCGCGCGCGATGGTCGAGGACGGGAGGATTTGCATCGGCGATCTCGATATTATTTTTGATGAGAAGAATCAAGTGATTCGAAAGACGGGAATCCTGGAGTTCATAAAGAGTGATTTAAGTATCGAAGATGTTGGAGGTCTTGAAAATCTCAAGCGGTGGTTGCAGAAACGAAATAACACATGGCTGGATTCTGCAAAAAAGTACAACGTGCCAGCTCCTAAAGGCGTATTGATTACGGGAGTTCCCGGTTGCGGAAAGAGTCTTACCGCAAAAGCAATGAGTGCAATTTGGCAATTACCGTTACTGAATCTTGATATGGGAAAGATTTTCAGTGGGGTGGTCGGAAGTTCAGAAGAAAATATGAGACGCGCGCTTCAGGCAGCTGAAGCAGTAGCACCTTCCATTCTTTGGATAGACGAAATCGAAAAGGGGTTGAGTGGACACAGCGGTGAGGGTGACTCGGGAACCGGCTCACGAGTTTTCGGAACGTTCCTCACGTGGATGCAGGACAAAACAGCACCTGTTTTTGTTATCGCGACAGCGAATAATATATCGAAGTTGCCGCCGGAGCTCTTGAGAAAAGGACGCTTCGATGAGATTTTCTTCGTTGACCTTCCCACGCGTCAGGAAAGAAAGGACATCTTTACCGTACATCTAAAGAAACGGTTGATTGATCCTGATATCTCAAAGAATATTCTAGAGGATGGAGTTATCAATCCGGAGACCCTTGACCTTCTCGCAGATAAGACGGAGGGGTTTGTCGGGGCAGAAATCGAGCAGATTGTTATCTCAGCTCTTTACGAGGCACTTTTCAGAGATGAGCCCCTAGAGGTAGATGATTTGATGAATGTCACTTCACAGATGGTACCTCTTTCCGTGACGCAACGTGAGCAAATCAAGGCCCTTCGTGATTGGGCTAATGTGCGTGCGGTTGCCGCAACAACAAAATGCGACCTCTCCGAATATGCGACAGCAATCACGGATGACGATGATGAAGATGTGAGCAGCAGTCGTGGCGGACGAATGATAGACTTCTAGGGGGTACTATGTCAATTTCATTAGTTCTTGTTCCTCTGGCCATTGCGGTTTCCATTACGGCAAAAGAGTCATTGGCAATAATTGCTGAAAATCGCACTCATGCCAAGTCTTCTTCCGGAGGACAATTATCGGCGATCGAAACTCGATTCAATTCTGATTCCTTGCTTGTGCAGACATTGATTGAGCATGGGGTGGATGTCAAAGCAATTTCAGAGAATCACATTATATGCAATGTTGGGAACGCTCAACTGGAGTATACACGTCAAGATGCCAGTCAATCTTTTCTTATGTCCGTGCATAATGTCGAAGATGTCGATTGCTTGCTGGATTCAATCAATCTTTTTGAACAGGAATATGATCGGAATGTTCAATCTTTTACCTATGGCCATCTGATGAGCAATTTGGGGAATACGGGTATGCAATTAGTGGACGAAGAGGTTCTGGAAGATCACTCAATTCTGCTAACTATTAATGCATAGTACATCAAATTGTATGGCTACCGATTGTTACACACGCTCTTTGATTGTCACCCGTACAGTATCACCGGGTTGTTTGCCTATCTCGGCACGAATATCCTTGCGTAGTCCGATGATGTAGCATATTGATCCGTCTGGTTTGGTGATTCCCATATTCACGACACTTCCGTCATAGGGGACTCCGTCGAAGGTCGCGCGCACTTTGACGCGCCCTTTGCCGAATTCCTCTCGGATGTCGTAAGGAAACTCGATATAAGCCCCATCGATGTCGGGCACTTTTTGGATGATTGCATCGAACTCGTATGTTTTGCTATTCATGATATCTGCTCTATTTACTAACGAACCAGAAGATCGACTGGTAGCCTTCCAGAGGTCTGCTCAGCTCGGCGACGACAAGTATCGCCTTCTGCAGACTGAGAGGTTCTCCGCGATCAGCGAAATGCAGGGTGACGCGATAGGTCACTCCCGGCGCAATCGTTCCAATGGACAGTTCTCCCGTTATCTCATCGACCTCTTGGTTACTTATCATCCAGTTGTATCCAAGTCCTTTTCCCTCTTCATTGATGGCACTCCAGCCGCCATCGGTGAGAATGGTCAGAGGTCGGTCGGATTCATTTATGATGGTGACATCGACACTTCCGACGGATCCGGATGAGGGGTCTTCGCCTTCACCGGCCCTTACATCGAATATGACATCGTCCAAGGTGAAGCGCTCACCAAGGTAGGCTTCCTTGACATGAGATGCGAGGTTTTCGGGGATAATGACACTCGTATCGAAAATGTCTTCTTCGGCGTTGTAGAAGCTGGGTTCATCAGGAAGCTCTGTATTGATTTTTTCGAGTTCTTCCAATATGGAATCGGCATTGCTCCCGATGGCGTAAGTCAGAATCAGACCACCACAGCAACAAAGAGCAAGAAGAGCAACAACCACTGCGACTACGATGAGTATTACTTTCTTGTTGCTTTTGGGCGTAGCTTCTATCGGCGTTCCGACTTCAAGCGTGCCCTGATCCCAGGGACCCGACGCGGGTACCTCAGTGACCTCGACGATTTCGATCTGCTCGTTGGCTGGACTGTATTCCTCGCTCATAACGCCTCCTTGATCCGGTATGACTCCACTATATCCCTTTGGCCATAAGCCTAATACGATCCAACACCCGAAGAGAACAAACTGCACAGCCGGGAAATGATGCAACACATGGACAGCACAAGAAGAAGCATGAACGTGGAGCATCCGAGCCCTCTTCTGCCACTACGTGGCGCAGTCGGGTACTGTTGGTATCCGCTGAAACCTCGTCCCTGGAAAGGGGCGCCTTGTCCTGAATAGGTGGTTCTGCCAACATTAGGCTGCGGTCGCTGCTGAGGCTCAGCCGTTCTGGCACCGGTTTGGTTGACATCTTTGCTCCAAGTGCCTGAGGTAGGCTCCTCAACCATATCGATTATCTCGGTATTATCAATGGGCTCAGTTTTGGGACGCGGTGTATTGCTCATGAGGTCTTCCTTTGAGAGATTCTTCTTAATGCTATTATACTTAACATTATGGGAAATGAACTTCACGACATACTGAATTCATCACAGCGTATCGTGTTTTTCGGAGGCGCGGGTGTCTCTACCGCAAGTGGCATTCCTGACTATCGAAGCAAAGGTGGTCTCTACGATACAGCCAATCAACTCTCACCCGAACAGATGCTTTCACGAACCTATTTCATGAACAACACGAAAGAATTCTATGACTTCTATCGTGGCAATATGCTGCACCTAGATGCCGAGCCTAACGGAGCGCACTACGCTCTTGCGAAACTGGAGGACCAAGACAAGCTTATCGCTGTTGTAACTCAAAATATCGATGAACTTCATCAGAAAGCCGGAAGCAAGCGCGTATATGAGCTTCATGGAAGCGTGTGGCGTAATTATTGCATGGATTGCGGAAAGCCGTATGATGTACGCGATATTGCCGAGGGAAAGGAAATTCCTCGATGCGAGTGCGGCGGCATCATCAAACCGGATGTCGTGCTCTATGAAGAACAGCTTGATGATGATGTGATGAGCGGTGCGCTCTCGGCAATCGCATCAGCTGATACACTCATCGTAGGCGGTACATCGCTTGCGGTCTATCCCGCTGCGGGATTGGTTCGTTATTTTGGGGGCGGTAATCTCATCCTCATCAATCAGTCACCGACTGATTACGATCGACTTGCCACATTGGTGATTCGCGAGTCAATCGATGCGGTATTGAGCGAAGTAGTGGGACTATAGATCGTAGAGACTACCCTCGTAGCTCTCAACAAACATTCTTTTGCCACGTTGAGTAACCGTATGGCCCTCGCTTTCCAGTAATACCTTGTGCCCCTCAAGACCACCGGGAAACTTCTCACAGAGCTCGCCATCGCGTTTGATCGTGCGCCAATAAGGCGTTTCATCCACGTCACCACGCTCATCACTTGCATTGGCGACGATGTTAGTAAAGATCCCACCGGTAAGCGGGCAGGTGAAATCAGCTTTGTGCTCTTGTGCGAGTTTCTCCCGGATAAGAGGCACGGTAACAAGCTTGCCTTCAGGAATGAGTTTCATGAGGCGGTCATAATCAGTAGGAGGAGCAATCAACATTTTCGTGCCCCCGAACCGCTCGACTAATTTGGGCTGATCACTGATATCTTCGACGCATGGATATTTATTGTTTTTATTCGTGTGCAATTTCTCATTCCAGGTCTTGCGAGCCATAGCCACAGTCTCCTATTCGCATTCACGCATCGCAAGGATTGTGCGCTCAATCAACGTATCGAGTTCCCAATCGAGCATCTCAGCACCTTGACGAATGGTGTCACGCGAACAGCCCGCTGCGAAACGCTTGTCCTTGAATTTCTTCTTTACGCTTTTCAGTTCCAGATCCTGCACACTTTTGCTGGGTCGCATGAGTGCGGTCGCCCAGATCAGTCCTGTGAGCTCATCAACTGCGAAAAGGATCTTTTCCATCTCATGTTCAGGTTTTTCGGCTGATTCCGTTAGACCATATCCATGACTGACGATTGAACGAATCACTGCGGGATCAATGTCTTTTTCTTCGAGAAGTTCAACTACTTTGACGCAATGTTCATCAGGATATTGCTCGAAATCCAGATCGTGTAAAAGACCGATTATGCCCCAATACTCGATCTCATCCTCATACCCTAATTCACGCGCGAAGTAGCGCATGACACCTTCGACGGTCTCGGCGTGACGGATATGGAACGGTTCGGTGTTGTATTCATTGAGCAGCTCAAAGGCTTGTTCACGTGTGGGAGTGATCGACATGGAGGTCTCCTTTCATCATGCTCTATACTAGCATTACGATACGCGGCAAGGAGGCTACGTGGTACGTCCCGCATACGATAATCCCAACGATACGCTCGCGTTCAATCTTAATTCACCTGAAGTCAGAGAGCTCATGACATTCGATGATGATATGCGCGGTTTGATCCAGGAAGTGGGAGAGGTCATCGTCGATATCGAGGGCGATGGGTTTTTGTCGCTGGCTCGTGCGATTTGCGATCAGCAGATATCCATTCATGCAGCTCGTGCGATCTGGGGTCGCTTAGAGGAGTTATGCGCGCCAACTTCGCCCGAAACGATTCTTGCGCATGACATCGAGATGCTTCGAGGTGTTGGGCTATCGCGCTCCAAGGCGGCATACTTACACGACCTAGCGCGCCATCATATTGAGGGGATCATCGACTTCGATGGGCTCGCAAAGCTTGATGATGAGGAAATCATTGTCGAGCTCCTGCAAATCAAGGGCGTTGGCCGATGGACCGCTCAAATGCACCTTATCTTTTCACTCGGACGACTCGATGTATTCGCACCCGCAGATGGAGCTCTTCGTCGAAGCGTTTGCGCGCTCAAAGGGCTACCTGACGATGCGCCGCTCGAACTCATCGAGGCGATCGCAGAGGACTGGTCCCCGTATCGCACGGTAGCGTCTCTGTATCTTTGGCGCGGACTCGGCCAAGGCGTCCTGCAGTCGCTCTAGATTCCGCATAAGTGCGTCGTCACAAGACTCGCGTGAGCTATCACGCGTCATCTTGCATCTCCTACTTCTGCGAAATCTATTACAGCCGATACTCGTAGATATACCCGGTCTGGTTGTATTGCTTGCCGAAGATCTCGACATTCGAGGGAAACTCGAGTGCGCGCTTCCAGCCCATATGCTCGTAGAATTTCCAGTTCAAGGTGTCATCGGTATCAAGACAGAGTCGTGTGCTGCCTGCCGATCTAAGCCACGTAAGCGCACGTTCCATCAATCCCCGACCGATACCTTGCCCCTGATAGTCGGGGTCAAGGATCAGGAGGGTGATCTCGCTATCATAGCCGTCTCCCCGCATCTCCTTTGAGTAGGAGAGATAGTGACGCATCTCCTGTTCGAACTGCTTGAAGTGGGCTGCCGTCTCATCGTCGATGCTCGTACCCGCATCAAGCGCTTTGGCGATTGCGACCTCATGCCATCCCTGAACGCGTTTCGCCAGCGGCTCGGGACCACGAAAACCGATGACACCGACGATAGTGCCGTCACCCTCGTCCACCGCAAGCACCCCATGGGTGGTTTCCTTAAGTATCAAACGGATGTCGATGGTGGCGGCAAGCGTCTGGATCTCATGCGTCGCCAACCCCAGATCCTCGAACCAGATCTTACGTGCAACCTCGATGACGCCGTCCCAGTCGGCCTCGGTCATCTCCCGATAGACAATAGCCATCCTTAGTCGTCCGATCCATCCAATAAAGAGAAGCTCAAAAAGACAGGATTGTGATCACTGAACTGGAACTGCGCATCGACATTCTCGATCTTATGGACCTTGACGTTTTCGGAGACGAGGAATCCATCGATGATGACGAGTATCGCGTCTTTGGGTCCCGTGTAGGGCTTATCGGCGGAACGACTGGTGGGTACGAGCTCTTCTTGAGTCGGGTACTGGTTAAGTAGGAGGATACCCTCGGGAATGAGATCGTGAGGGAAGGGCTGTGCCCAACCGGGAAGTACGTGTCCCTCACCGTTGAACCTCGCGTATGAATCCAGGAGGTCATGGTTGAAATCGCCTCCGCAGATGACGTAATTACCTGCGTCTAACTTCTCCTTCATGTCGGCAAGAAGCATCTCGACCTGTTGCGTTGCTATATCGTCAGTACCGCCATAGGCGATCATGTGCACGTTATACAGATAAAGCGTCTTACCGTTTGAGACTTTGATTTCACTCACGGTATAGCATCGGTCCAGATCCAACAGCTTCGTAAAGCCGGTCGGCATGGGAAGGCTTCTGCGCGTGAACACATCGATTGGGAATCGTGATGAGGTCACAAGTGATGATTTCGACTTGCCGATAGGGTCGGTCAAAGGCCAGAATAGATAGGCCGAGTCATAGTTGATCGCCTCATGTGTATAGAAGTCAGGAAGCTTCCTTTTGACCAGATTGAGCTGATTGACGCCATAGCTTCGGTCCGCTTTGATATCGATTTCTTGCAAGAAGACGAAATCGGGATCGAATCCCTTGACCTGCTCCATAGCCCCGTTGATCGCGTTGGTGGCTTCTTGCATACTGAACGCACGTGACTCGGTGCCGCCATCCATGAAGAACGAGTATTCGGGAACATACGCTCCAAAGCCCAGATTGAACGCTACCGCGGTGAGCTTCTTTTTCACCGGTACAGGTTTGGGGACCTCATGATCGAAGGTTTGTATCTGGTTATCAGGAATACGGCTATAGCTAAAAAAAACATATGCGACATAGGTGCCGACGAGCAAGAGGATGAAGATTAAAGCCAATGCTACGGTGCCAAATATTTTTTTCATGCAAAACCTCCTTGATAACTCCGTCTTTTATTATACCTGCGGTATTATTACGATGGAAGGAGAATTGTAATCGAGTAAAGGAGGTTGTCATGGCAGAAAAATCCAACTTCTACAAGTGTGGGCTTTGCGGGAATCTGGTGTACCTCATCGATGATGGCGGCGGCACCTTGGTGTGCTGCGGTCAAGATATGCTCAATCTCATTCCAGGCTCAGTCGACGCGTCGCTTGAAAAACACGTTCCGGTTCCGATTCTTGCCGGAAACATCATGACGATCAAGGTGGGTGAGCTTCCTCATCCGATGACGCAGGAACATCATATCGAGTGGATCTTTGTCGAAGGTGCATCATCGGGACAGCTCGAGAAGCTTCCCGTTGACGGGGCGCCCGAGGTGACCATCATGACATCGGCAGACGTGCCACTACGCGTATATGCTTATTGTAATTTGCACGGACTATGGGTAGCGGAGGTTAAGTGAGCAGTATAAATAAACGAACATCGGTAATCGCACAGTTTGGACTACTCTGCGCGGTTATCGTTCTTATGGCGTTCACGCCACTAGGTTATCTACGTATCGGGTTGATTGAGGCAACGCTCTTGATGATTCCGGTCGCGATTGGTGCAATCAGACTGGGGCCGACTGCAGGGGGATTGCTGGGAGGAGTCTTTGGAGCGACGAGTTTCGCACAATGTTTCGGCATGAGTCCTTTTGGTGCGGTGTTGCTGGGCATCAATCCGCTCTACACATTCATCGTTTGCATGGTCCCCCGTATTCTGATGGGTATTTTTGTCGCCTTGATATATCAGGCGTTGATGAAGAAGGAAAAACCGAATCCGGGCGGACATGGGCTGCCCGATGTTGAAGAGCTGTCAAAGCGAAGCGACGGGCTCTCAATGGGTATTGCCTTTTTTGCGTCGGCGGCTCTCAACACGGTATTGTTCGTCGGCTTTTTCTTTGTGCTGTTCGGCTCGACCGAATTCGTACGCGAATTGCAAGGTGCGACTCCGTTTTTCGCATTCGTCGTCTCCTTCGTAGGAATAAACGGAATTGCAGAGGCGCTCGTTGCAACAGTTGCCGGAACGTTTATCGGCACGGCACTCAAGCGCGCGAATCTGATTTAGGAACGATCTGCAAGTCGGAAGGTTTGATTGTGCAATGCACACAGATATGGAGGACTACATGAAACCCGCGAAACATATTTGGACGAGTACAGCATTAGCCCTTGTGCCTATCGTTGGGGATACCACAGAGATAGACAACTCACTTTGGTGGATTCTTGGGTTGGGAGTAGCCGCACTTGTCGTTGCATTCATTTATTGGCTCATGACTCGGAAGAAGTACGATGCTCCGATAGTCGATGAGCTTGATGCGGAAATAGCAACGGGTTCGCCTATCGCAGAAGATATGATCGAGGCTCCGGAAGACATTGAGTTTATTGAAATAGACCTTAGGTAGTTTATTCTGCGAGTTGCACGGCGTTGTTGATTGCTTTACCCATCGCATGTGCCGCAAGGGTACCCAAGGCATCAAGGGCAAGTGCGGGGAGCTCGACATCCCCGAGACTCAGTGCGTAAACCGCATCTCCGTCGAAACTGGTGTGCACTGGTCTAATAGTGCGGGCAAGCCCGTTCTGTGCCATCATCGCAAGCTTCGTCATTTTCGTCTTATCGAATTTGACATTGGTGACAATCACGCCCAGAGTAGTGTTAGCGTGTGTCGAAGGGGGAGGGACCTTGCCGCTCATCATGTCGTAGAGATAGTGTTCGGTGGATAGGAAGTTACCATCTGCATCACGCATGCCTGCTATCTGCTTGCCGGTGTCTATATCGAAAACATCACCGATTGCGTTGCATACCGCGAATGCGCCTAACTGGATAGGGCCCAGTTGTACGGCATAGTGTCCCACGCCGGATTTCATGGTATGAGCGGGACCCATCGCTTTGCCTACGGTAGCCCCTGTGCCGACGCCGACGCTTCCTTGTGGAAGAGCGGATCCGCTAGCATTACGTGCAACTGCGTCAAGACACGCTATTTTCGCCATATCCGCATCTGGTCGCGCGTCAACTGACTTGTAGTCAAGATCGAAGATATCGCTCTGCACTACGAGAGGAACGCGTGCCACACCCACATCGACTCCGATTCCCTCGCCAGCAAGATAATCCATCACGCCGGTTGCCGCGTCAAGACTGAACGCACTACCTCCGGAAAGAATCAATCCGTGAATGCCATCGCATGTCGCGGTCGGATTCAAAAGAGCAGTTTCCCGACTGGCAGGACCGCCTCCACGTATATCGACACCGGCAGGAGCACCTTCTTTTGTGAGTAGAACAGTCAGTCCGGTACCACCCTCAGAGTCGGTCGCATGTCCCCATTGGGCGCCTGCGATATCCGTAATCTTGATTTCCTGCATGGTAACTCCTTCGTATCAATCTTTGCTCCATAGTATCGCAAACGTTCCGTACGTGAGAGAATCACAGGATGCGTACGCGAAATACCTATACGTTTATTCTTGCTGTAGTCGCATTCTTATGTATGGCTGCCCTTGCATATGCGACGACAGAGGCGGACCTGAAGGCCGAGCTTGAGAAGCTTCAGAAAGGCATGCAGTCCGCTGTGGAATCATATGAGGAGCAGGAGCAAAAGCTCAGCGTTATCCAGGCAGAGGCAGGAGCAGTTGTCGAGCAGATCAATGCTACCGAAGCTGAACTCGCTGAGGCTCGTGCCCGTCTCGCCCAGCTCTCAGTAGACCGCTACCGAGGATCCGATAACTCTCAGTTACTAAACATCTTGCTCAGCGCGCGAAGTTTCAAGGATTTCATCGTTGTTTTTGAATACTCATCTCGTGTGGGAGAGCATTACGCGGATTCGATACAGGCAACGCGGGAATTGAGCGAGCAACTCTCCAGTCAACATAATGAACTCGCTGCCCTGCAGGCAGAGCAGGAGAAGGTGACTGATTCGTATCGAAGAGAACTCACGAAGATGCAGGATCAGCTCGTTGCAAAAGAGGCGGAGTTCGAATCACTTAGGGAGAAATTGGCAGCAGAGCGCAAGGCCGCCAATGTCGCAGCGGGCATTCCTGCTGATATGGATGTCACGGTAAGCGTAGGATCCAACGGATTCGTTTTTCCCGTAGTGGGCTCATATAGCTACATCGATTCGTTTTACGCGCCTCGCGCAAGTGGCACGCATCACGCGACTGACATTATGGCACCGTACGGTACGCCGGTCGTCGCCTTCACGGGAGGGTATTGGTCGCGCTGCGATAATGCACTCGGTGGAATTGCGGGATATGTGAATGGGAGCAATGGATGGAAAGCCTATTATGGACATCTTCAAAGCGCTATCCCTTCAGGTCCGGTATCTGCAGGACAGGTAGTTGGAGCGGTAGGAGACACTGGCAATGCGACGGGCATACCGCACCTCCATCTCGAGATGTGGGACGGAAGTGGACGCCTTGTCAACCCCTACCCATTGCTCAGAGCAATGGAATAATGGATATTCACTAAATAATACTCATTTAAATTGCATAAACAGTTGCAATTATCCACAAAGTTGGATATACTCGGTCAGATAATAAAGGAGTATATCTATGAAAACGTACAAGGCAGCCGTCATAGGCGCAACGGGGTTTACCGGTGTTGAGCTGATAAGTATCCTTTCATCACATCCCGCGTTCGAGCTTGCGGTCGCAACAGCGCGTTGTGATGCAGGAGCGCGACTTTCAGGCATCTATCCTGCGCTTTTGGGAACAGATGCCGATGCATTGCTGACGCCGTTGGAAGAGTTCGATCCCGAAGCAGTCGATGTTGTATTTCTTGCGGTGCCACATACGAGTGCAATGAATTTAGTGCCACGTCTTGTAGAGGCAGGGGTCAAAGTCGTCGATCTTTCGGCAGATTTCAGAATCAAGGATGTCGCATCCTATGAGCAGTGGTATGGGGTTGAGCACACGGCTCCTCAATATCTTGAGCAGTCGGTATATGCTCTTCCTGAACTGACGCCACACGAAGCAATCGCTCAAGCACAATTGCTTTCCTGCCCGGGATGCTATCCGACAGCTACCGCATTGGCAGCGGCACCTCTTTTGTCGAGTTCGTATGCCCAATCAGGCCTACCCGTGATCGTTGATGCGAAATCGGGTGTTTCGGGAGCCGGGCGCAAGGCAGCTGACACGACGCAGTACTGTGCGGTCGATGAGTCGGTAAACGCATACAAGGTTGCGGCACATCAACATACCCCGGAAATCGAGCAGACGCTTTCAGCAGTAGCAGGTCATCGCGTGAGCGTATCTTTCGCCCCACATCTGATTCCGATGAAAAGAGGCCTTCTTTCGACGGTGTATATCCCATGCAAAGAAGGAATAACCGCAGATGACGTGCTCAGACCTTACGGAGCTGCTTATGAGCACGAGCCATTCATAACAGTACTTCCTTTAGGGCAGCAACCTAAGACAGCAAACGTAACAGGCACCAATAATGTGCAGATCGGTGTCGCGTTCGATAAACGTACCAATATGGCGATTATCACGTGTGCGCTCGACAACCTGGGCAAAGGCGCTTCGACGCAAGCCATTCAGGTCGCAAACATATCTTTCGGATTGGATCAAGCTATGGGGCTCGATGTATTTCGGAGCATCGTATGAGCGTGGCGATCGATCCATTTATTAGATCGGTTCCCGGCTTTCTCACTTCGGCAACGTATGCCGGTTTGAGAAAATCGCAAGTCGATGACCTTTCGTTGATATATGCTCCGAAAGGAGCGAATGTCGCTGCAGCCTACACTCAGTCGAATGTTGTTGCGGCACCGGTCATCGTTTCGCGTCAGCATACGAAGGACCAAAATATAACTGCGGTAATCATCAATTCCGGTAATGCTAATGCCTGTACGGGGGAAATTGGACTACAGGCTGTGCATACAACGTGCGAAACGTTGGCTTCTGTGTGGGAAAGCGAGCCTACCGACATATTGGTAGGCTCGACAGGAGTCATTGGTGTCGAGTTGCCGGTAGAAAAAATCACTTCGAAGATCGAAGAGCTTGTATCAAGCCTATCTCCTGATGTCGAGATGCTTGAGAGGGTGGCACGTGCGATTCTGACGACCGATTTGACAGTCAAGGTTGCCTCTGCCGTTGTCACGGTTGGGGATGCGTCCTATACGATAAGCGGTATTGCCAAGGGAAGCGGGATGATCGCGCCCAATATGGCGACCGTCATCAGTTGCGTTCTCACCGACGCCCCCCTCTCGAAGGGTGCCTGTCAGCAGATCTGGGATGAGGCGATGGGCAAGAGTCTGAACTGCGTGACGGTGGACGGAGATACCTCGACCAATGATACCGCCGTTCTTATGAGTTCAGGCCAGGCGCTCTCTGGGGTGACGATAGGGATGGGCGACGAAGGCTATTCGGAAATAAAGGACGCCATTACCGGTGTGTGTATCGAACTTGCGAGATCAATCGCGAAAGACGGAGAGGGAGCAACGAAACTTGTCACCGTTAAGGTGGCCGGTGCCCCAACCGATGCCGATGCGCGGACCGTTGCGCTCAGTATCGGCAATTCACCGCTCGTGAAAACAGCTCTTTTCGGATGCGATGCGAACTGGGGGCGGGTTGCGATGGCTGCCGGCAAAGCCGGGGTTGCATTCGATCAATCAAAGATGTCCATCATGTTTGCCGGCATCGAAGTTTGCAAGGAGGGGACTGCGGTTCCTTTTAGTGAGGAAATTGCAGCTCAGGCGCTTAACCAGTCAGAAGTAGAAGTGAGTATCGATTTAGGCGTAGGTTTCGGCGAGGCGACGATTTGGACCTGTGATCTCAGTTACGATTACGTCAAAATCAATGGCGAATACCGGAGTTAGGATGAATATGGATACCTATGCACAAAAAGCAGCAACTCTCATGGAGGCACTGCCTTGGATCAAGTCCGCGAATGGAGCGACTGTCGTTATCAAATACGGTGGTGCGGCAATGACCGATCCTGAATTGCGCAAGCAGGTCGCTGATGACATCGTGCTTATGAAACTTGTCGGCGTCAACCCTGTCGTCGTGCATGGAGGCGGTCCTGAGATAAATGCTCTTATGGATGCCCTCGGATATGAAATCGAGTTCAAGGATGGCCAACGCGTAACGACCGACGAGGCGCTTGATGTGGTGCGCATGGTGCTTGCCGGTAAAGTCAACAAGGAGCTTGTCAATGCGATCAACTATCACGGAAGCTATGCGGTCGGCATAAGCGGAGAAGACGGAGGTTTGGTCAAAGGTGTCCCGCTCAATGAGGAGCATGGCCGGACAGGAGCGATAAGCTCGATCGATACGACGGTGGTGGATACGCTTATCTCCGATGATTTTATTCCGGTCATCGCAACAGTCAGCATGGGCGAGGACCATCGTCCACTCAATATCAATGCTGATACGGTTGCGGCAGAACTTGCGGTTGCGTTGGGCGCTGACAAATGTATCTATCTGACCGATGTCGATGGACTGTATGCCGATTTTGATGACGACACTTCACTTATCAGTCAGTTGACGACCGATGAGGCGCAGGCATTTATGGATAATCCCGCAACCAACGGAGGCATGATTCCCAAAGTGAAAGCATGCGTCAATGCGGTAAAGGGAGGTGTGCGCAGAGCGCATATCTTAAATGGAAGAGTTCCTCATGCGGTACTTTTGGAAGTGTATACCGATAGCGGTATCGGCACGATGATTACGGATGAGTAGGCAGATGATGACGCTACCTGACGAACAACATGTAATGAATACCTTCGCGCGGATTCCTGTCGAGTTCGTGCGTGGCAAAGGTATGGAACTCTACGATGCAAGCGGAAAAACATATCTTGATTTTCTCTCCGGCATCGGCACGGTGAGTCTGGGACATTCCAACTCATTGGTCAATGATGCCGTCTATCAGCAGCTGAAAAAACTCACTCATGTGAGTAACTTTTTTTATGTCGAATATCGTGCGGAACTTGCGGATCGCCTGATCGAACTCTTCGAGGAAGAGGGGAAGGTCTTTTTTGCCAACAGCGGGGCAGAAGCGGTCGAGGGCGCGCTCAAACTTGCACGGAAGTGGGGGCATGAGCGCAAGCCTGATGCCGATACCATCGTGACCGCGCTCGGCAGTTTTCATGGGCGCACATACGGTGCGATGAGCGCTACCGGACAGCCGGAAAGAGCGACCGATTTCGCACCGGTGTTACCCGGTTTCGAATACGTGCCCTTCAATGACATCGAAGCTCTTGACGCAACCCTGGGTGATGATACCGTTGCGTTTATGCTTGAGATAATCCAGGGTGAGAGCGGCGTGTGGCCGGCATCCCAGGAATATATCGATGTTGTTGCGAAATTGTGCAAGGAGCGCAATGTCCTTCTCATCATCGATGAGATACAGACCGGCATACATCGAACCGGCAAACCGTTCGCATTCCAACATTACGGAATCACCCCCGATATCATCACGAGCGCGAAGGCATTGGGGAATGGATATCCGATAGGTGCTGTCATTGCGCGCACCGAGGTGGCGGATACATTTGTTCCCGGAGACCACGGCTCGACATTCGGAGGAAGTCCACTTGCGTGTGCTGCAGCCCTCTCGACTCTGATTGCGTTTGACGCGATGGCTCTTGATGGTGCCATTATCTCCGAACATGTAGAAGCAGTCGGTGCATATGCACAATCGAAGCTTGCAGAAATTCCTTATCTGACTGATATTCGCGGGAAAGGATTGATGATTGGCGCAACATTGACAGACGATGCGCCTCTCAATGCGGCACAGTTGCGTGACGCGCTCTGCGAGGCAGGATGTATCATCAACGCTATCGGTGATAAATATATCAGGTTGCTGCCTCCGCTTATATGCAAAAATGTGCATATTGATGCATTAATTGAGGCAATTTATGCGATAATGAAGGCTCCAAGAGAGGATATTTCATGACACGATCGCTCGCAGGAAAAGATTTGCTCAAGCTAGGAGACCTCTCTTCCTCTGAGGTTCAGCAGGTACTTGATGTTGCATGCGAGATCAAAAAGAATCTCAAAAGAGGAGAGGCAGAGCCTTCACTTGCGCATAAGCGCATCGGCATAATTATGCAAAAACCTTCGCTTCGCACTCGCGTGAGTTTTGAGGTTGCCTGTGGCGCGCTCGGTGCCCAACCGATTTTTCTCGGCGGAAACGATAATGCGTTTTCAAGAGGCGAAAGCGTCAAGGATACCGTACTTACGCTTGAGAGATATTTGGATGCGATTGTGATTCGGACGTTTTCCGATGAGTTTCTTGCCGAGGTCGCTCAGTACGCATCCATCCCCGTAGTCAATGCATTGACCGACGGATACCACCCGTGTCAGGGTTTGGCTGACTTGTTGACGATGCAGGAGAATTTCGATTCGCTCGAAGGGCTGACGATCGCCTATGTGGGGGATGGGTCCAATAATATGGCGCATACCTATCTTGAGGCAGCGGCTCTCATGGGGATGCATATCCGTATTGGTGCTCCTGCCGGGTATCACCCTGATCCAAAGATACTCGCCGAAGCGCAGGCTATCGCAGAGGAAACAGGAGCTACGATTTCTGTGACGACTGGTCCTGCGGAGGCTGTCAGAGACGCTCAGGTTGTAATCACCGATACGTGGGCGTCGATGGGACAAGAGGCTGAGCGCGCAGCGCGCATTGCTGATCTGATGCCATATCAGGTCAATGCTCAATTGATGGAGCAGGCGGCCGATGATGCGATATTCATGCATTGCCTGCCGGCGCACAGAGGCGAAGAAGTGACCGATGAGGTGATCGACAGTGCGGCGTCACGCGTATTTGATGAGGCGGAGAATCGTCTCCATGCGCAGGCCGCGCTTTTGCAGTTGATACTCGAAGACGCAAAGGAGTGACGGTGAAAGAGAGAGAATTGCGACAAAAGGAGATTCGCGCGCTGGTTCGAACATTTGCCATAAAGAAGCAATCCGATCTTGTCGAGCGTCTTCAAAAGAAGGGTTTCGACTGCACGCAGGCAACCGTTTCGCGCGATATCAACGACATGGGGCTCAGGAAACTGCCTCGCGGGGGATATGTATTGGCAGAGGATCTGCATCTTCAGCGCATGGTCCGCGATCTCGTGGTATCCATTACATCAACGGGCAACCTGTTGCTCGTCAAAGCGCAAGCGGGCACCGCACCGGGAGTTGCCGCCGCACTCGATGATGCGAAACTTATCGATGTGCTTGGCAGCGTGTCGGGAGACGACACCATTCTCGTCGTTTGCGAAGATGATGAGACAGCGCAATTATTGAATGACACACTCAGTATGTATCGAGGAGGAAAATAGTGGCACGGGAAAAATGTATTCTTGCGTATTCGGGGGGACTGGATACGTCTGTAGCAATCAAATGGATCGATGAGAACTACGACCTTGATGTGATTGCGGTTTGTATCGATGTGGGTCAAGAGCGTCAGGATCTCGAGTTCGTTCGCGAGAAGGCGATCGGCATCGGAGCCGTCGAATCACTTGCTCTTGATGTTCGTGACGAGTATGTCGACGAGTACCTCAGCGAAGCAATCAAAGCGAATTCGATGTATGAGAACAAATATCCGCTGGTCAGTGCCTTGTCGCGTCCGATTATCGTTAAGAAGATGGTCGAGGCGGCGCATGAGTATGGCGCGAAATATATCGCACACGGCTGTACCGGAAAGGGCAATGACCAGGTTAGATTCGAGGTGGGTATCGCGGCACTCGACCCCGATCTTGAGATTCTCGCACCGGTGCGCGAGTGGGATCTGCGCACACGCGACCAGGAGATGGAATGGGCGATCGAGCGCGGGTTATTCGTGCCTACCACCAAAGCAAGTCCCTATTCGATCGATGATAATCTTTGGGGACGCGCTATCGAATGCGGTGTGCTTGAGGATCCGTGGGTCGAACCTCCTAGTGATATCTACACGCTGACTCATGATGCGCGCAATGGATCAAGTGATGAAGCGGAGTACGTCATCGTTTCATTCAGGGAGGGAGTACCAACTGCGCTTGATGGCAAGGAGATGAGTTTTCATGACATCATCCTTGCGATGAATGAGATCGCGGGCAAGCATGGGTTCGGACGTATCGATATGATCGAGAACAGGCTCGTCGGCGTGAAGTCACGCGAGATATACGAGGTTCCCGGTGCACTCGCATTAATTACTGCACATAAGGCACTCGAGGACCTTTGCCTTGAGCGCGACGTACTTCATTACAAATTGGGCGTCGAGCAAAAATGGGCGGATCTCGTCTACAATGGCCTGTGGTTCAGTCCGCTTCGTGAAGCGCTCGCCGGATTCATCGAGACGACGCAAAAATCCGTGACAGGAGATGTGCGCTTGCGGTTCTATCGTGGCTCATGCGTACCAGTAGGTCGTCGCAGCGATTATTCTCTCTATGATTATGGTTTGGCGACCTATGACGAAGATGATAGCTTCGATCATGGCGCCGCAAAAGGATTTATCGATCTGCATGGTCTGCCCAGCAAAGTCTGGGCGACGCAGAGAAGAAAAATGGGCAAGGAAGGCAAGATTTAGCGATGTCGTCAAAAAAAGAAAACACCCCCTGGAGTGGCAGGTTCGAAGATACACCCAGTGACTTCATTCAGGAGTTCGGAGCATCGTTGCCGGTTGATAAGCAGCTCTGGTCTGAAGACATTTGCGGATCACAGGCTCATGCGGCCATGCTACATAAGCAAGGGATACTGAGCGCAGAGGATTTGGCTGCAATCAATGAGGGCCTGAATGCGATCGCCGCAGAGATTTCTGCAGGAAAGTTCACTTGGGATATTGCCGATGAGGATGTTCATATGGCAATCGAGGGAGAATTGACGCGTCGGATCGGAGATGCAGGGAAGCGTCTGCACACGGGACGCTCGCGTAACGATCAGGTTGCAACCGATACGCGGCTTTGGGCACGCCATTCCTCCGAGTCACTCATTGCGTGTCTCGAGAGATTATGCGAAGTGCTTGAGGCACGGGCACAAGAGAGTGCCGATGTCGTGATGCCGGGATACACTCATCTTCAAAAAGCACAGCCGATATTGCTCGCACAGCATCTGGGCGCGTATGCCCAGATGTTCAAGCGCGATATCGTGCGTATGACGGCAGCGCGCGAGGCAGCTGATGTCAATGTGTTGGGAAGCGGCGCGCTTGCGGGCACACCGTATCCGCTTGACCGAAAGATGACGGCAAAGGCACTTGGATTCTCGCGCGTGGGTGAGAATACGCTCGACGGAGTCAGCGATCGCGACTTCGCACTCGATCTCATCTATGCCTGCAGCGTGTGCCAGATGCATCTCTCGCGTTTGTGCGAAGAATTGATTCTATGGGCAACCGAAGAGTTCGGATTCGTGACGCTTGCTGACTCGTATAGTACGGGCTCAAGCATCATGCCTCAGAAGAAAAATCCTGATTTTGCCGAGCTGGTCCGCGGAAAAACCGGTCGAGTATACGGCAACCTGATGGCGCTTTTTACCGTGATGAAGGGACTTCCGCTTGCCTACAATAAGGATATGCAAGAAGACAAAGAGCCACTTTTCGATTCAGTCGAAACAACAGCGGATAGCATTCGTGCAGTTGCCGGTATGGTCGAGACACTGACATTTAACGATAGTACCCTGCGTGAAGCGGCGCATGGCGGATATATGGCAGCAACTGATTTAGCGGATTATCTTGTAGGCAAGGGGATGCCGTTTCGGGATGCGCATGAAGTCGTGGGACGCATTGTTCTCATGTGTGAAAAAGAGGGAAAAACCCTGCAAGACCTGAGTGTTGAGGACTATCATAGGCAGTGTGATCTTTTTGAGACTGATGTGCTTGATGCGGTGGATATAGATCAAGTGGTAGCCCGGCGCGCATAACCTTTGATTGCCAGATGGCAACGATTCGAATGCTCGGGCAAATTCTGCTTGCAGGAATGTGGACGTAAGGGTAGAATTACGTTGTCGTTCATTTGTGATGGAGGTTTTAGTATGGCTGCATTTTTCGCTCACTGGGGATTTACCTACAACATTCCGATGGTAATGAACAATTTCTTCTATTTGATTATGTTCCTTATTACCTTCTTTGGGGTTATCACCGGAATTTTTGCTGCAATGGCCATGAAAAAGGCTGAAGCGTTCGTTCCTGCTGATGCTGAATACGAAGCAAAGTATGCTGAGCGCAAAGCCAAGAAAGCTCTTAAAAAAGGCAAAGCCGTTGAAGAGGCTGTTGCTTAGCTAATCACTTCATACTGTAATGCCAAAGAAGCCCTTCGGGGCTTCTTTTTTGTGAACCTGAATTGGGATAACCGCCTGCAACATCAGGCTATCAACCCCATCGTAGCAAAGGGTTGGACAGTCTAGGATTTGGTGCCTTGGGGCCAAGGGACGTGGAGTTCAGTGTCACCACAGAACTAAAAAGTGGGATAAAGTGGAAAAATCAGTTGCAAAATGGGATAAAGTGGGATAGTATGTGACCTATGTTCTATGGAGAGTATTCACATACCATGGATTCGAAGGGAAGGGTTTCTCTGCCTTCGAAATTCCGCTCACTCCTTACCGGTGATGTCATGCTCGTCAAAGGTCTTGACGATTGCGTATGGCTGTTCACTCACGAGGAATTCAAACGGTTTGTGGGAAGCGTATCTCAGCAAGAGGCGTTCGATCCTGAGGCTCGCCGTACCCGCCGATTCTTCGGTGCCGGTACAGAAGAAATCGAGATCGACAGCGCGGGACGTATCCGTATTCCTGCACCGCTTCGCGATCATGCGCATCTTTCCAAAGACGTCGTGATAGCCGGCTCCATCGATCGCATCGAGATTTGGGATAGCGAGAAGTATGAGAAGTATATCGAGGAATCGGATATCGATGAATTAACCGCAAAGCTTTCCGCTGAAGGAAAGCTGTAGGTGTGGGCTGTCAGGTGGACAGCTCGAAATTGACAACCGCATATCAGCATATTCCTGTTTTGTTGGCCGAGGTCACGCAGCAATTGAGCCTTACACCTTGCTCTATTGTGGTCGACTGCACCTTCGGGTATGGGGGCCACGCGAGAGCACTGTTGTCACATATCGCCCCCCGCGCGACCTTTATCGGTATTGACCAGGACGAGGGAGCGCACAACACACAACACAATGTAGAACGCCTCGGCCAACAAATTATTTCAGATCGCGACATCGAAGTATTCTTCGTTCAAGACAACTTCGGAAATCTTGACAAGATACTGACTGACATCGGAGTCCCGTACGTCGATACGTTTCTTTTCGACATCGGGATTTCGTCTCCGCAGATTGATGAGGCGGGGAGGGGATTCAGTTTCAAGGAGGATGGTCCGCTCGACATGAGAATGGATCGTTCGAAAGAGCTGACAGCAAAACAGCTGGTCAATGAGGCATCCGAAGAAGAGCTTACTCGAATTATCCGTGATTACGGAGAGGAGAAGTGGGCGTCCCGGATTGCGAAATTTATCGTCAGAGAACGTGAGCGTGCACCAATCGAAACTACATTTCAGTTGGTAGAAGTCATCAAGGCCGCTATTCCGGCAAGTGCCCGAAGAGACGGCGGACATCCTGCCAAGCGTACGTTCCAGGCTTTAAGAATACACCTTAATGATGAGCTCGGCGTATTGGAACGCGGTCTCGAGGCAGCCATACGATGGCTTCGCCCGGGAGGAAGAGTCGGGGTACTGACATTCCACTCGTTGGAGGATCGGCTCGTTAAGCAGATGTTTCGCAAGTACGCGCAAAGCTGCACTTGTCCAAGTGATATGCCGATATGCCAATGTGGTCAAGAACCTGTTCTTGAGATTATTACGCGTAAAGCGATTGCGCCGAGTGCGGATGAGATAGAAAAAAACCCGCGTGCACGTAGTACAAAACTGCGTGTTGCGCAAAAACGATAGGAAGGAGGGGATGTGGGACGTGTCATTAAAGTAAAGATGAATCATTCGAAACGTGAACAAGCGTTGATTGCTCAGCGCAAGCAGCGGACCATGTTCTTTCGCATCCTTCTTGCGTTTTGTGTTATTGTTGCGGTTGTCGCAGCGGTATCGTTTGGTCCCGTATGGCTGGTTGCGGATGCGACCCGAATGTCGCAGGCATCTGCAGAGCTTAAGGAAGAAATCGCAGATGAACTAACGGTAAATCAAAGGCTTATCATCGATGACGCGGTTGCGAAATCGAGCGATCATCTGGTGACTATGGCGAAAAATGATTTGGGCATGGTTGAGCCGGGAGCCGTAACGACTCGCGTGTCAATCGACGATCCTGCTGAAGATTTTCCAGAGAAACGTATGGAGGAGACGTTTTGGGGACAGGCCGCTCGACTTACGATGGGAGAGGCGTCGGCACTGCTCGTTGGAGATGTCGGTATCAGCGCGCTAAGATAGTATGAAGACCCGCGGATACTGGAGCCTTTCTCGTTTTTTAATGATTCTATTCGGTGCGCTGTTGCTTATTGCGGCGGCGCGTCTTATTTGGATACAGGCGGTTATCGGCGGCTCACTTCGTCAAGAAGCTGAGGATGCGCGCGTTATGCCGCGTTCGACCCCTGCTCAACGCGGGGGGATTTATGATAGGGACGGTATCCCTTTGGCACTCTCTTCAACGGTATACGATGTTATTGCTGACCCGGTGAACCTCTACCAAAAGGGTCGCGCCGCCCAGATGCTTGCCGATGTGCTGGAGGGCAACGTCGATTTTTACTATGGAGAGCTTATCCGGCCGACGCACTATGCGGTTATGGCGCGTCATATCACACAGGCGCAACGGGATATGCTGGTTGACTACATCGAGGATCTACCCTCGGAAACTTCGCAAGAAAAAGAATTCAAAACACAGATGCGAAATTTCATCGTATTTGAGCTCAACTATGAACGGTACTATCCTGCCGATAATCTTGCTGCTCAAACCATCGGGTGGGTGCGTTCGGATAATAGCGAGGGACAGGCCGGAGTTGAGATGTATTACGACTCTGTGCTGAAGGGTAGGCCAGGCTCCAGCACGAGTGAGCGTGATGTGTTCGGCAACCTGATTCCTGCCGGTGTACAGAAGGAAATCCCCGCTCAAGCGGGTCAACCAATCATGTTGACTCTTGATTATCATATTCAGGCGTTTGCGGATAGGGAGATCGAGGCAGCTGTTATCGAGCGTGGCGCCAAGGCCGGCGCCGTCATCGTGATGGATGTAAAGACGGGTGAGCTTATCGCAGTTTCATCCTATCCGACTTTCGACCTCAATGAATATGGCAAGGCGAAAGAGGAGGAGTTTCGCAATCGAGCGCTCATCGATCTGTACGAGCCGGGCTCAACCCTTAAGCCTGTAACCGCGGTAGCAGCGCTGGAATCAGGACTTGTTACGACAGAGTCGACGTTTGAGGTGCCCACCTCGATCATGATCGGAATCCATGAAGTGAGCGACGATGACCCGCATGGAACGTGGCCCGCCGCCAATCTTGCTTATATTATGCAGGGCTCAAGCAACGTAGGAACCACAAAAGTAGCGTTTGCCATTGGGCGTAATGCACTCTATCGACAGTATGAAGCGGTTGAGTTCACGAAAGTCCCCGAAACGGATTTCCCTGCGCTTGTCCCTGCAGTGATAGATCAGCCGGAGAGTTGGCCTGACATAGGGCTCTCGAATCACTCATTCGGTCAGGGGCTTGCCATCTCTCCACTTATGTTGACTCGTGCTGTAGCGGCCATTGCAAACGGAGGCGTGATGGTCACACCGCACCTACTCAAGGATGCTCCTGGCAATCCCACTATAACTCCGGATTGGCCGACCGCGCAGGTCATGACGCCTCAGACTGCTCTTGACGTTACCGCCATGATGGAAAACGTCATGCAAAACGGCACGGGAAGGACGATCGAGCTTGAGGGCTATCGGGTCGCAGGAAAAACAGGCACGGCGCAAAAGGCTGCGTTCGGACTGGGATATGATACCGATGCATATATCGGATCCTTTATCGGGTTCTTTCCTGTAGAGGATCCCCAGATCATCGTATGTGTCATGCTCGATGAGCCTTCAGGCGAATACTACGGTGCGCGGGTTGCCGGTCCACTCTTTACCTCAATTGCCGGATTTACGGCAGAGCATCTCGGAATTCCCAAGTCGTATAGCGAATAGCGGTAGGTTTCGGTTATGTATCGTTTTGTGCTCACACAAGCTTGTGGGTGCAGTGCTTTGATAGCCTTGATATATGAATAAGTTTTCTGACAACGCACGCATTGCGCGTGCGTATGCTGCTGAACGCTCTTACGGTGACCCCTCACGCGATATGCGTGTTGTCGGCATTACCGGAACGAACGGCAAAACCACCACGGTTCATCTCGTTGCGGCCATCATGACCTATGCGGGTCAAAATGCGCGCGCTCTGGGGACGATCAACTCTCCTTTGACTACTTTGGGCGAGCCGGAATTGGCCCAAGCGCTTGCCGGTATGCGTGACGAAGGTGTCGAGGTTGTGGCAATGGAGGTCTCCAGTCATGGTCTTGCACAGCATCGAGTGGATGGCGTCCACTTCGATGTGACCGCGTTTAGCAACTTGACTCAGGATCATCTCGATTACCACAAAGACATGGAAGAGTACTTCGATGCGAAAAAGCGACTCTTCTTCGATCTGAAGAGCGATTCGAGTGTCATCAATCGAGCCAATGATCCAGGAAAAGAGCTTGCGGATGCGATCGGGATCAAGCTTCCTCAGCGTAATCTCATAGCAGTCGGTACGGCCGATGCGCTCATTCGTGACGAGAATACGGTTGAATCCGCTGCGGGTACGTCCTTCGATCTTGCGGTGGGGGATCAATCCTATCCCGTGACTCTGCCGCTTGTCGGCGAGCACAACGTCAGCAATGCCCTTTTAGCAGCAGGATGTGCGTATGCACTTGGGGTTGAAGGACGGATTATCGCAGAAGCGCTGACCGCATCCCCTCAAGTCGCAGGACGCCTGCAGCGTGTCGAGACCGATCAGCTCCTCAATGTATTTGTCGATTACGCTCATACTCCCGATGCGCTTGAGCACGCATTGGGTTCGTTGCGCGGTATAACGCCTGGCAAACTCGGGATTGTGTTCGGGTGCGGAGGAGATCGTGATAAGACGAAACGTCCTCTCATGGGAAGAGTTGCTGTTCTCGGCGCGGACCATATCATCGTGACCACGGATAATCCGCGCAGTGAGGATCCTCAAAGTATCATCAACGATATTCTTTCCGGCATGGATATTGAGCATAGTGCCGTGTGCATATCTGAAGTCGATCGTGCGAAAGCGATTGAGAAGGCGATTATTGAAGCGGCGGAGGGCGATACGATTCTTATCGCAGGAAAAGGTCATGAGACCTATCAGATATTTGCAGACGAAACGATAGATTTCGACGATGCGCAGGTAGCGCGCGAAGCGCTCGCAAGACGTTGTGTTGGACGAGAGTAAGGAACAGCTGTGAAGTTAACGGTGGCACAAATAGCGGAGTTTTGCTCAGGCGAGATTCTCTACGGCGATCCGGAGACCCTGGTCACAAGCGCCGCGATAGATACAAGAAAACTCGCTCCTGGCGGTATGTTCGTCGCACTTAAGGGCGAACACGACGATGGGCACAACTACGTCAATCGCGCCATCAAGGAGGGTGCAGCATTGATTTTGGTGTCGAAGCGCGAATCGGCCGAGTATGTCGTAGGCATTGCTGCCCGAAAAGGGTGCGCGGCGATACTGGTCGAGGATACACTCAAAGCGCTTCAGGACATCGCCCATGAATGGCTGGGGGTCACTCAGCCGAAGGTCGTGGGTATCACCGGCTCGACCGGGAAAACGAGCACCAAAGAAATGATGGCATGCGTTTTGGGTCAGCGCTTCAAGGTCGCCTATACAGATGGAAATCAAAACAATGAGATTGGCGTTCCTCTCACCGTATTGGGATCAGAAGAGGGTGACGAGGTCCTTATTGTCGAGATGGGAATGCGCGGTAAAGGTCAAATTGCCGAGCTTGCCGATATCGTTTCCCCCACAATCGGAGTCATTACCTCGATCGGTCCAAGCCACATCGATCTTCTCGGCACCCTTGACGATATCGTCGAGGCAAAAGGTGAACTCCTGCGTGCGCTTCCCCAAGATGGATTCGCGGTTTTTGAGGCTGACAAGTTCTATACGGATCGATTCGCAGATATTTCAGTCGCACGTGCGATGACTGTCGGGGTCGATAGCGACAATGCGAAGATCATGGCGACACGGGTCAAGCTTGATGGCAGAGGTTGTCCCTCCGCTCATGTCATGTCGCTTAAGGATACCTTCGATATCACGCTCAATGTAGCGGGACTCCACCAGCTCTCCAATGCGTTGCTGGTAATCGCGGTCGCGCAGGAACTCGGTATTCCGAGTGTGATGATTGAAAAGGGGCTTCAGGAGGCGCGTTTGACTGGTATGCGCTTCAAGATCGACATCAACCACAATACGGAAGTCATCGTCATAAACGACGCGTATAACGCCAATCCCAATTCGATGGAGCAAGCGATATGGACGCTCGCATCGATGGAGGTGCTGGGACGTCGCGTCTGTGTGCTGGGCGACATGCTCGAGCTAGGTGATATATCAGCAGATGAGCACTATAAGATCGGTGAGGTCTGTGCGAAAGCGGGCATCGAGGCACTCTTTGCATACGGTGACTATTCCGTCGATATGGTTCGAGGTGCAAAGGAAAACGGCCTCGATGCTGCGAAAGCATATGATTGGATTGAGTTGGATATACTTGTCGAAGAAGCGAAAGAGTATCTGCACGCAGGTGATTGTGTGCTCGTCAAAGCCTCTCGGTCCATGGAGATGGAAAGGGCGGCATATGCGCTGCTCGATCTTGAGGTCTCGCCTTCGAATGATGCGCAGGGCAGTACGGATTCCGACAAATCCGACCCCGTCTGCGATCAGCCGACCCAACCTCTTCAAGCAATTGACCAAGAGACGCTTTTTGTGGGTGAAGGTGATGCTCAATGTTAGCGAAAATCGCACTTTACCCCACAATGCAGGTATTCATGTCCCTCGCATTGGGTTTTGGGCTTGTGGTGGCCACGATGCCACTTTTCATTACCTATTTGAAAAAGCGTCGGATAGGACAACAGATTCGCGCTGACGGTCCTCAGCGTCATTTGGTCAAAGAGGGTACGCCAACGATGGGTGGCGCTGTGGTACTGCTTATATTGACGTTCGTTTTTATGATCATGGTACTTGTTGTCTCACCGACTGCGAAAAACGCGTCACTCACGCTCCTGACTGGTTACAACCAGCTGATTCGCGGGGGACTTCTTGTGATTGGCACGACACTCGCATGCGGCCTCCTTGGATTTATCGATGACACGGCAAAAGTAGCCAATGAACGCTCGTTAGGACTTCGTGCTCGCGCTAAGCTTATCGGTCAGATTTTGATCGCGGTCATTTTCTCGCTTCTTGCGGTGAACTGGGTCGGAATCACACCCGATCTGCAGATTCCGGCAACATCGATTCATATACCGCTTACTGCGCTTACATCGACCGTTCCCTGGTTTGGCGAATCATCGCTGGCGATTCCGTGGCCCTATATCGTTTTCGCCTCTCTCATGCTTGTCGCAATGAGCAATGCGGTGAATTTGACGGATGGGCTTGATGGGCTTGCGGCGGGCACTGTCGTTATCGTTACACTCGTGATCGGCATGATTGCATTCACGCAAGATAATCTTCCGGTCGCAATCGCTGCTGCATCGATCGCGGGTTCATGCGTCGGTTTTCTGTGGTACAACAGCTATCCGGCCGATATCTTTATGGGAGATACGGGCTCTCTTGGTTTAGGTGGCGGTATCGCAGCTCTTGCAGCGGTCACTAAAACCGAGCTTCTTCTCATCATTATCGGCGGAATCTTTGTGATTGAGGCACTCTCGGTTGTCATTCAAGTAGGTTGGTACAAGAAGTTCAAGACCCGCGTGTTCAAGATGGCACCGATTCATCATCATTTCGAGATGTGCGGATGGTCCGAGACCAAGGTAATGGTTCGATTCTGGATCGTTGCCGCAGTATTCGCGGGTCTTGGATTTGCGATTTATTTCTTCCAGCAGGGTGGCTTAGGAGGCTAAATGAGTCAGGCGAAGCATTTGGGACGCGTATGCGTCGTCGGTCTGGGCGTTACGGGAATGGCGGTTGTCCGTTATTTGGAGACGCACAAGGATCGTGTCGATGAGGTGGTGTTGGTCGAAGGCGATGTGGAGGTCGAAGGTCGCTTCGATCTCATCGTCATCAGTCCTGGGATCGCACCTCACAGCGCCTTATACAAAAGTGCTGCGCGTGCCACGAATGATCTTATCAGTGAGATTGAATTTGCCTATCGAGAGTCAAAGAATCGATGGGTGGCGATTACCGGCACAAACGGGAAGACTACGACAACCGCTCTTGCGACCCACCTGCTCAATGTTGGCGGGCAAGAGGCGAAATCGGTTGGCAATATCGGCATTCCGGCAATTTCGATTATCGATGAGATAGACCCCGATACGATCTTGGTCGCAGAAGTCTCCTCATTCCAGCTTGAGAACTGCTCACACTTCTCTCCTTGTGTGGCAGCGATTCTCAATCTTACTCCCGATCACCTTAATTGGCATGACACGATGGACGAGTATGTTGATGCGAAGTGCAATATTTTCGCAAATCTCGATCCGGGTAGTCTTGCGCTTGTCGATTCGCAGAATCAACATTTTGATCGGATATATGAAACAGCGATGCTTGCGGGAGCATGTGTGATCGCAGTCGATCCGGCACGTGACGATATCGACGATCCTCTTCCGCCCCTGCAGATCAAAGGCATTCATAACAAGGAGAATGCACTCTTTGCCCGAGAGATCGCACGTTATTTCGAAGTCAGCGAAGAAGATATCGCGAAAGGGCTTGAATCGTTCAAGCCGGTGCGACATCGTTTACAACACGCGGGAACCATTAAGGGGGCGCAGTGGTACAACGACTCAAAAGCGACCAATCCTGCGGCGACTATCAAGGCGCTCAGCACATTTGATGAGCAAAAACCGATTCTATTGGTTGGGGGAAGGAACAAGGGAAGCGACATGGGTCTGCTTGCTCAAATGGCAATGCACCTCGCTCATACAGTAGTGTGTTTTGGTGAGGCGGCAGGTGAGATTGCCGAAGCATTCGATGATTCCTTCAAAGACCGTGTAATCGAGGTCTCATCTATGAACGAGGCGCTTGAGTGGACGTATGGGAACGGTGGTGAGACAGAGGTCGTGCTTCTCTCGCCGGCGTGCTCATCATTTGATGAATTCGATAATTATGAGCAGCGCGGAGAAGTGTTCTGCGCGTTTGTGGCAGATCGTTCGGACGAAGGATAGCCGTGTCGAAATCGTCAGGAAAAGCAAAAAGGGAACGAGGGCATCAGCGATTATTCGCTGGTGGAGTCGCGCCGTTTTATCTTGCAATTTTGGCGGTTGCTATTTTGGTCGGCATTAGTGCGGTCATGGTGGTTTCCGCATCAAGTGGCGAAGCGATTCTTCGAGGAACGGATTACCAGGAAGGAATCAGCACCACACTCGCTTCTTTCGGTGCCGGACTCAACAATCTCTTCTTTATCTTTTTGGGAGCCCTTTTTGCATTTGCGATAAGTCGGATTGACTATCGCACCTTCGCATCATGGAGTTTTCCTGCAACGATTATCCTCATCCTCCTTTTGGTCTACGTTCTTATTTGGGGAGCGACCATTCTGGGTGCGCAGCGATGGATTCTTATCGGCTCGTTCTCACTCCAGCCATCTGAGCTGGCAAAACCGATTTTATTGGTTTTTCTTGCGTATGTGCTTGCCTATTTTTCCGATATGCGTGAGCGCAATAATCTGTACGGCATACGAGCGATGACTTTTCTCGGGATAATCGCATCGATTATCGGAGCCTGTATTCTTTGCATCATCATGCAGCCGGATCTGGGTACCACACTGATCATCACGTGCGGATTGCTGATCGTGTACGTTATGAGTGGATATAGCCTTCGATTTCTTGTGGTGATTCTACCCATGGCAGTTGCCCTATTCATATTCAGAGCGTTTGCACTCGGCAATTATCAGGCTCAGCGCATTCAGGGCTTGGCGCAAGGATTGTTTCAGGGTGAATACTCCCACCAAGTGCAGCAGGGCATGTATGCCCTTGGCTCAGGTGGATTGTTCGGTGCCGGGTTAGGGCTCTCGCGTCAAAAATACTTCTATTTGCCGGAGGCCCACAATGATTTCATTCTCGCTGTTATCGGTGAGGAGTTGGGACTTCTCGGCACTCTTCTTGTCGTCGGAGCGTTCCTTCTTTTGCTGTGGGCCGGATTTGCGATAACGCAAGGCGCGCGCGACCGAATGGGTCGCGTTCTTGCGGCAGGAGCAACTACGATTATCATCACACAGGCGGTTATCAATATATTCGCTGTTATCGGGTTGGGTCCGGTAACCGGAAAACCTCTCCCCTTTGTCACTTTGGGGGGCTCGGCAATGATGTCGTCGTTCATATTGCTGGGCATCATATTATCGGTTGCTCGATTCGGGGGAGAGCCTCGCGAGGGATACGTCGACCATCGATCGCTTTTTGTGAGCTTCACAAGTGCATTGATGTCGTTTTTCGATACACGTTTCTCAGGTACCACTTTCAATAAACCGAAGAAACAGAAAAAGAGACGCACGGAAAATCAGGGAGGTGAAGTCGATGAGGACGATCTTGAGTGGCGGTGGGACAGCCGGTCATGTGTATCCAGCTCTTGCACTCGCTCATAAGCTAAGAGCAGAAGGCTATGAGGTTCTCTTCGTAGGCACTCCTGACTCCGTTGAGGAACGACTAGTAAAAGCCGAGGGAATCGCATTCGAGGCAATCGATGTCAAACCTCTTGAGTCCGACTACACTATTTGGCGCGGACCCGATAAGGCGAAATACTCGACGCTTATCACCTCACCCCTCTCTTGGATCCGTGCGCGAAAGCCTGCGGGACGTATTATCGAGACCTTCAGGCCCGATGTTGTAGTAGGGTTTGGCGGATATGTTTGCGCACCTATCGTATGGGCTGCCGATCGTCGGGGTGTGCCTATCGTTTTGCATGAGCAGAATTCAGTGATGGGTAAAGCGAATAAGTCGCTTGCGAGAAAAGCATCTGCTGTCGCATTGACGTACGAGTGCGCGCGCGAAGACCTGGACGCCGATTCCGCACGCGAGGCGGTGCTTACGGGCAACCCTGTGCGCCCGGCAATGACGGCAACATC